>Ga0256913_10000063_pt1 | contig 43175 bp, 29 predicted proteins | sample Axial_MatmetaG_FD_185970 | JGI IMG/M metagenome (GOLD analysis project Ga0256913, IMG submission 185970) | Deep-sea worm associated microbial mat communities from Axial Seamount, Juan de Fuca Ridge, Pacific Ocean - Axial_Mat | ecosystem: Environmental > Aquatic > Marine > Oceanic > Microbial... | reverse complement strand
TGCCTCCGAGTGAGAAACCCCAATATGATCTATTGGTATGAATTATATATTTTCCCATACCCACTTTGCCAGTAGTACGTAAATCCAGATTCTGTTCGGTGCTTGACAGAAAATTTACTGAAGTAAGAGGATACCAATCTTTTGGCAGGAAATACTTAAACCCTACACTTCCATCAATCCTTTTAATATCATCAATATCATCCTGTTTTGAAAATAAAGTATTGTAAACGGCATCAATATTCCAGCGTTTAGCAGTATAGCCCAAGTTACTGTTAATAGAATACTGTTTGAAGTTATTGGCTTTTGTGAGGTCAACACCTACATCAAATGAGAAGTAAAGACTACTCAGGAACCCTTTATCCACATCATCAAGAAAAACGATATCATCACGGTCTATTGAGATATTTTCGTCCTCATCCGTAACTATGACAAACTGTTCGGGTGCTGAGGACTTTAAATATCCGTTATAGCGTCTTCCATCAGTCAATGTGACGAGAAAATATGTTGCTGTGTATATTTCCTTGACCCCATCCCACTCAATTTGAAAGTCTTTGTCGCTGTACTCGGTTTCGAAGGCTGTCCATTGATTTTACCTCGCCAATTATCTTATCTCCGTTTACCAATATCAGGGAGTCTTTTTGTGCTAAAGCAATTACAGAGAATAGCAGGCTTAATGAAATTAAAAATGTCTGCTTTTTCATAATTTTATTTACTATTATTTTTATTTGCATTTTTTCCCGCTTGCTTCATCTCCTCTTCTGATATCCAGCCTCCTCCAAGGGCTTTATAAAGGAAAACATAGGCATTCAGGTATTGCTGATAAACTTCTGAGGAAGCAAGTTGAGCATTAAACTTTGATCGCTCCGAATCAAGAACTTCGAGGTAGCTTGTAACTCCACCATTGTACCGCTTAGCGGAAAGCATTGCTGCATTTTCTGCAGCTGTCATCTGTCGTTCTCTTGCCCCGGATTCTTTTTTCAGAGTTTGAATTTCCACGAGGGCATCTTCCACTTCTCTAAAAGCCTGTAAAACAGTTTTAAAATAATAAAGACTGTCCTGATACATACGCTGACGTTCGATGTCAACCCTGCGTTTGTTTTTGCCGAATTGAAATATGGGTCCAACGATACCACCTGCAAACGACCATATTAGAGCATCTCCGGTTGTAATAGTAGTTAAGTCCGAACTTGCAGCACCAAGCATTCCTGTCAGGCTGATAGAAGGAAATCTCATAGCAACTGCTACACCGATTCTGGCATTTTGGGCAGCCAATAGCTGTTCAGCCTGATTAATATCAGGTCTTCTCTCAAGAACTGCAGAGGGAATGCCTGAAGGGATTTTCGGTGGGACTAGCTCATCCCTCAATGTGTGAGTCCTATTTATTTTACCGGGATTATTTGCAAGCAGGATGCTCATAGCATTTTCTGTCTGGGCAACCATCCTTTCATAAAAAGGAACAGCAGCAGCAGCAATAGCTTCCTGAATTTCAGCCTGATTAAGGTCTATTTCAGGGACAATACCTTTGTCAAACCGCTCTCGTATAATTCGCAATGATTCTTTCCTGGATTCTAAAGTCATTTTGGAAATCTCAAGCCTGGAATCAAAATCAAGTAGTCGGAAATAGATACTGGCAACAGATGATATTAGGCTAATTTGAACTGCCCGATGCCCATACCCTGAAGCAAGCAGCTCATCTCTGGCAGCTTCTGTTGACCTCCTGAATTTCCCCCAAAAATCCAGCTCCCAGGCAACATTAGCAACACCCGAGAAACTGCTGAAAGGCCCTGTGATACCAAGTGAAGGCATGTTGTTCTGCATCCGTAAAGCACTACCATCATAACCAAAAGAGGGCCACATATCTGCCTTGTTGTATCCAACAACAGCCCGGGCTTCTTCAATCCTTGAGGCTGCTATTAGCACATCAGGATTGTATTTTAATGAAGTATCAATAAAAGCTCTCAATTCTTCATCCTGAAATAGTTCCCACCACTTTACATTAATAATGGTATCTTCAGCGGTTGAGATGCTGTCATATCTAAAGGTGTCAGGTTGAGATAACACAGGCCGCTGATAATCGGGACCCACTTTACAACTGGAAATCATCAGGATGATGAATAGACTATAAATTATATTCTGTTTCATTGTATGTGTTTTATTTTTAATTGCAATTATTGAATATTGGAATGATGGATAAATTGACATCCATTATTTAAAGGTATCTTTCCAATCTCCATTATCCTTTTTATGTTGTAAAGACTTTATTAATTTTATTAATTGATTTCCAACTTTATAATGAAATTTATCTAACTCTTCAAAATTGTTTTCGGGAATCTGATTTGCCTTAAAAAAACTATAATAGGAAGAATGAAAATCGCCACAAGAAGCAAGGCCAATGCTTAAAAAGTTTAAATTTTTTTTAATGCTTCTTCTAGGATAACCTTCAGCAATATTTCTTGAAACACTGTGGTATAAATCAATAGCATTTGAAATCGTTCTCTTTAATTCGAAAGTAGTGTTCTTAAGTATTTCGTAAGTTAAAACGTTCAGAGATATTACATCCTGCCAAATTCTTAACTTTTTAAACCCTTTATTTATATTTCTCCGATCTTCCATAATATTGCTGATTATCAATAAAACATTATCAGTTATAACCATTTCATCATTCCTCCACCATTCCATCCTTAACCTTCTTCAAAGCCATCTCCCTATCCCTTTTCTTCTCGTATCCAAACACCTTGCCCACTCCAACAAAGAGCATAGGGTATAAAAACACCCCGAGAAAAGTAGCAAGTGTCATTCCGCCCAATAAAGCCATACCCATTACTTTTCTTGCTTCCGCTCCTGAACCTGAAGCAACAACCAGCGGGAAAACGCCAAGAATAAATGAAAATGCAGTCATTAAAATAGGTCGAAATCTTGATTTAGCTGCAACAATAGCAGAATCGAATAGGCTTAATCCTTTTTTAAACTCGTCATTGGCAAATTCAACAATCAGGATAGCATTTTTCGCTGCCATGCCTATCAGCATCACAAATGACACCTGGGCAAAAATATTATTCTCAAAAGTAGGGCTGAATAATCGTGCTGCCCATAAAGCAAACAAAGCTCCGAATATGGCAAATGGTGTCCCCAGTAGAATTGCCAAAGGTAACGACCAACTTTCATATTGTGCGGCAAGTATAAGGAAAACAAAAACAAGAGAGAAAGTAAGAATAATACCTAAGGAACCAGAAGCCTTATCCTCCTGATACGACATCGCATTCCATGCATAACTCATATTTTGAGGCAGTATCTTTTTGGCAACCTCTTTAAGAGCTTCTCTTGCCTGATCCGATGTATATCCCTCGGCAGGAACACCTGTAACCTCAACCGAGCGGTAGAGGTTAAACCTTGTCGTGTAGTCAGGGCCGGATATAGGCTTTATTGTAACAACAGTAGCCAGTGGTACCATATCCCCGTTTTTATTTTTTATAAAGAAACTATTAATGCCGGATGCATCAACCCTGTATTGTGGCTCAGCCTGAATATAGGTTTTATACAATCTCCCGAAGCGTGTGAAATCGTTCACATAAGCACCTCCCATAAATGCACCTACCGTAGTGTACAGATCATTAAGTTTAATACCAAGTTTCAGGGCTTTTTCTTTGTTGATGTCCATATACCGCTGTGGAACAGAGGCTTGGAATGTTGTTGAAGCTCTTCCTATTTCAGGACGCTCGTTGGCTGCTTTTATAAAAGCCATTGAATTAGCAGCAAGATAATCAGGAGTATTACCACCTTTATCCTGTAGCATAATGCTAAATCCAGAGCCGTTTCCAAGACCTGGAATAGCAGGTGGTCCAAATGCAAAAACCTGCGCACCTTTTATGCTGCTAAGTTTGCGGTTGACCTGATTTATAATTTCTGCCGCGGTATAATCCCTTTTGTCCCATTTTGTTAAAGAAATGAAAAGAAAACCTGTGTTGGAAGTCATAGCTCCTGAGAGAATACTATAACCGGTGGCAGTAGTAACATATTCAATTTCATTAAATTCCATTAATATTTTTTCAACCTTTTTAGTAATAACATCCGACCGCTGTATTGAGGCAGCATTAGGCAATTGCACATTGACAAAGAAATATCCCATGTCCTCCTCAGGGATAAAACCACCGGGTACCAGTTTTCCGAATATTACAACACCAATGGTCATTATTACGATAAAAATAACACCCCTCTTTATCTTTCGTGCGATAATATTGGTAAAGCTCATATAAGAGGCAGTACTTTTATCCATCCCATTATTGAATTTTTTAAAAAACCAACCGAGAGGGCCACCGTAAGGTTTAGGTTTTTTCAATAAGATAGAACAGAGTGCAGGGCTTAATGTCAGAGCATTAATTGAAGATACAATTACCGATACTACTATGGTAATGGCAAACTGCTGATAAAGTATCCCTGTAATACCTGCCATTCCTGCGACAGGGATAAATACGGCAATTAATACAAGTGTTGTGGCAATCACAGGTGCAGTTACCTTACGCATTGCATCCACAGTAGCTTCTTTGGAATTCATACCTTTTGCAATATTAACCTGAACCGCTTCAACAACTACAATTGCATCGTCAACAACAATACCGATTGCCAGAACCAATCCAAGCAATGACAATACATTGATGGTAAAGCCGAGTGCCGGAAAGAATATAAATGCCCCTATGAGCGATACAGGAATTGCTAATGTAGGGATGAGTGTGGCACGCCAGTCCTGAATAAAAATAAAAACAACAAGGATAACAAGAGCAAGTGCAATTAACAATGTAATCACAATATCTCTAATTCCTGCTTTGATTGGAGCAGTTGTATCCATAGAAACATCGTACTTAATGCTTTCTGGAAAATCATTTGCCAGTACTTTCATTTCCGCTTTAACATTATCGGATAATTCAACTGCATTTGAACCCGGTGCCTGATACAGTGCAATTATAGCTGCTGTTTTTCCGTTGAGTCTTGGTATCATATTATAGGTTTCAACACCAAGATTGATAGTTGCAACATCTTTGAGTTTTATTTGAGAGCCGTCCGATTGTGTTCTGACTACAATATTGCCGAATGCTTCAGGAGAATTAAATCTCTCAGGTAAACGTACCGTATAAGTAAATTCAGTACCCGGAGGTGCAGGTTCAGCTCCAAACTTGCCGCCCGGTACAATAAGGTTTTGCTCATTGATGGCACTGATAATTTCGGGTACGGTAAGTCCCATTTGTGACAGTCTGTCGGGTTTTATCCAAATACGCATTGAATAATCGGAAGCACCCAGTACATCTACTCGTCCTATACCTTTAATTCTGGCCAACTGATCTTTTATATTTATAAGAGCATAATTTCCAAGGAAATCCTGATCGTATCGTCCATCAGAAGTCAAGGTGACCAGCATAAGCATACTGGGAAGCGATTTTTGCGTCGTTACTCCATATTTTTTAACGGATTCGGGAAGTTTTGCAGTTGCCGCCGAGACCCTGTTCTGTGTAAGAACGGTATTCATATCCGGGTCGGTTCCCACATCAAACGAAACATCAATAACCATAGTCCCGTCATTGGCATTGGTCGATTGCATATAAATCATATTGTCAACACCATTGATTTGCTGCTCTAACGGAGTTGCCATAGATTCTTCAACATTAATTGCATTGGCTCCTGTGAAAGTACCCCTTACCTGGACTATTGGAGGAGTTAAGTTTGGATATTGCTCAATTGGTAAGCCGATCAATGAAACTGCACCGACAATTACTATCACAATGGCAATTACCATTGCAACAATAGGCCTGTGAACGAAAAAATTTCCTTTATCTTCTGCCATATTATTAATTCATTAAAATTACCTTTAATCTAAATATTTGTTTTTGCGTTCACCATCTTGAGACAAACAGTTGCTCGTCAATGCAATACCATTGTATTACTCTTGAGCATTTGTCTTACTGACAAACTTGGTTAATACAGGTTTTACTTCCATTCCGCTTGTTACTTTCTGAAGTCCTTCGAGTACAACCTTGTCATCAGGTTTTAGTCCTTTATTTACAAGTTGCAGATCGCCAATGCGTGCACCTGCTTTTATTTGCCGTGCTTCAATTTTGTTTTCGGAATTCACAATATAGACGGAATATTGACCCTGCAATTCCATTATACACCGTTTTGGTATTAATAATCCGCCTTTTACCGTCTTTATTTTAACTTTTACTTTAGCATAAAGTCCCGGGCGTAATAAGAAATCAGGGTTAGGAAAGGTGGCCTGTATAAGTATCGAGCCTGTGGAAGCATCTACACCTCTGTCGATAAAATCAACTGTGCCCGGGTATTTGTATAAGCTACCATCCGACAAGATTAATTCTATTTTTGTTTCATCTTCTTCTTTTAACTTACCTTTCACACCTTTCGTAATATCTTTTTTATACTCTCGTGCAAGAAAAAGATAATCGGATTCCGTTAAAAAAAAAGTTACACGAACTTTATCTGTTTTGGACACAGTGTTTAAGATTACCGGATTGGGTTCGCGGCCCACGAAATCACCCTCTCTTGCCAGTGTTTTTCCTATTATTCCATTAATCGGAGAATAAATCCTGCAATATCCCAATTCAATTTCGGCTGAACGAAGATTAGCTTTTGCAGCATCTACAGAGGAAATAGCTGCATCATACTGGGCTTGTTTTGCATCAAGGTCGCTTTGGCTAACTGCGTTTGATTTTGCAAGGGGAATATAGCGGTCAAGGTCGCTTTTGGCTTTTACCAGCATTGTTTCTGCTTCGGCCAGTTTGCTTTTTTGTGTGTTTACTTTTGCCTGAAAAGGCAATGGGTCAATAGAATATAAAAGCTGACCTTTATTTACTTTCAAACCTTCCTTAAAATGTATTCCTTCGAGGAAACCTTCAACCCTTGCCCTGATGGGAATATCTTTTTCGCCATAAACCTGTCCGACAAACTCTCTGTATATCGGTACGTCTTTTTGGATGACTTGAACAATCTTAATTTCTGGCGGAGGAAGCTTAATTTGTTTTTTCTCTTTGCAGGATGAGGATGCTAATGATACCAATAATGCAGGTATCAAAATATATGCAAAATGCTTCATCGTGGTAATGCGTTTCATAAACTTATTTTTATGTTGCTTAAATATGCAAAAGTACATAAATTATTAAGATTATAAATGAGCCAAATAAAAAGCAAAATGTTTTAAAGTTGGAGGATAGGAAAAATAAAAAAGCGACTCTTAACATAAGAGCCGCTTTTTATTAATAAAATTTTGTAAAAAATCCTATTTGTTTTTCTTCTGCTTTTTAGCAAATTTTTTAGCTTTCTTTTCCTGTTTTTTCCTGACAACAGCCTGAGCAGCAGCGAGACGTGCAATCGGAACGCGGAAAGGAGAACAACTGACATAATCAAGTCCGACACTGTTGCAGAACTCAACCGATGAGGGTTCGCCTCCATGCTCACCACAGATACCGAGTTTGATGTTCTTACGTGTTTTGCGGCCTTTCTTAACAGCCATTTTAACAAGCTGTCCGACTCCTGTTTGATCAAGAACCTGAAACGGGTCAACTTCAAGGATTTTCTTTTCGAGATAAATAGGCAGGAATTTGCCAATATCATCCCTTGAATATCCGAAAGTCATCTGTGTCAGGTCATTAGTCCCGAAAGAGAAGAACTCTGCTGATTTTGCGATTTCATCTGCTGTGAGAGCAGCTCTCGGAACTTCAATCATTGTCCCAACGAGATAATCAATCCTTTCGCCTCTCTCTTCAAATACTTTTTCAACCGTCGAACGTACAATGTCTTCCTGCATCTTCATCTCAGCAAGTGTACCTGTCAACGGGATCATAATCTCAGGTCGTGCATTAACACCTTTTTTCTTAAGATTAAGAGCTGCCTCAATTATTGCACGTGCCTGCATCTCGGAAATTTCGGGATAAGTGTTGCCGAGACGACAGCCTCTATGACCAAGCATTGGGTTTGTCTCGCTAAGTTCTTCAATTTTAGCTCTAATAGTTTCCAGTGAGACTCCCATAGTTTTAGCCATCTCCTTTTGTTCTCTCTCTTCGTGAGGTACAAACTCATGAAGTGGCGGGTCGAGCAGGCGAACGGTAACCGGAAGGTCGTGCATAGCTTCAAAAATGCCTTCAAAGTCGGTACGCTGGATAGGAAGTAGTTTTTCAAGAGCTTTTCTTCTTCCCTCCTCATCCTCAGCGAGGATCATCTCACGCATTGCTACAATCTTGTCTCCACCAAAAAACATATGTTCTGTACGTGTCAGTCCGATGCCTTGTGCACCGAAGTCACGTGCAACCTGTGCGTCATGTGGTGTGTCTGCATTTGTCCTGACGAGCATTCTGGCCTTTTTGTCGGCAAGTTTCATCAGTTCGTCAAAATAACCGCTCATTTCGGCCTCTTTGGTTGCTATTTTACCTTTGAAAACTTCTCCTGTTGTCCCATTTAATGAAATATAATCACCCTCTTTGAAAGAGACATTATCACAGATAAGAGTTCTGTCTTTGTAGTCAATTTTTATTGTACCTGCACCGGATACACAGCACTTCCCCATTCCGCGTGCAACAACGGCAGCGTGCGATGTCATACCGCCTCTTGCTGTAAGGATACCTTCGGCAACATTCATCCCTTTGAGGTCTTCGGGTGATGTTTCAATTCTTACGAGAATGATTTTTTCGTTTTTGGCAGCCCACTCTTCAGCTTCATCAGCATGGAAAACAATACGGCCTGTCGCAGCCCCCGGAGATGCAGGAAGTCCTTTGGCAACAACTTTGCCGTTAGCAAGAGCATCTCTGTCAAAGACAGGATGAAGAAGCTCTTCAAGTTTGTTTGGCTCAACTCGCATAAGAGCTGTGTTCGCATCAATCTTCCCTTCCTTCAGCATATCCATTGCTATTTTAACCATAGCAGCACCTGTACGTTTTCCGTTACGTGTTTGCAGGAGCCAAAGCTTACCATCCTGAATGGTGAACTCCATATCCTGCATATCTTTATAGTGGCTTTCCAGTTTTTCCTGAGTTTCGTTTAGATCGTTATAAACAATAGGCATAAGTTCCTCAAGTGAAGGATACTTTGTTTTTCTTTCCTCTTCCGAAACGTGAGCCAGTTTTGCCCAGCGCAATGACCCTTCTTTTGTAATCTGCTGGGGTGTACGTATTCCTGCAACAACATCTTCACCCTGTGCATCAATTAGATATTCACCGTTGAAAATATTTTCACCTGTTGCAGCATCTCTCGTGAAGGCAACACCTGTTCCTGAGTTATCACCCATATTACCAAATACCATTGCCTGTACTGTAACTGCTGTTCCCCATTCGGCAGGGATGTCATTTAGCTTACGGTAAAGTATGGCACGTTCGTTCATCCAACTGCCGAATACTGCCATTATTGCTCCCCATAACTGTTCCCAAGGGTCTTCCGGGAAATCGTGACCTGTCTGCTTTTTAATAGCATCCTTAAATTTTTTAACAAGTGTTTTAAGGTCGTCAGTAGAAAAATCAGTATCAAGGGTCACGTCCTTTTCTTTTTTCAGGTTTTCAATGATTTCTTCAAATGGGTCAATATCTTCTTTCGATTCGGGTTTCATTTCAAGAACCACATCACCATACATCTGAACAAATCTTCTGTATGAATCCCAGGCAAACCTTGCGTTATCTGTTCTCTTTGCAATACCTTCAACAGCAGCATCATTCAGCCCGAGGTTAAGAACAGTGTCCATCATTCCGGGCATAGAGGCTCTGGCTCCTGAACGTACGGAAACAAGACATGGGTTTTCTTTGTCGCCGAATTTTGTTCCCATAATGGATTCAATGTTGCTGATCCCGTTTTTAACATCAGTTTTGATAAGATCGACAACCTTATCTCTTCCCTCAGAATAATAAAGTGTACAGACTTCGGTAGTGATTGTGAATCCCGGAGGAACCGGAACACCAATAAGGTTCATTTCAGCCAGGTTGGCACCTTTGCCTCCAAGTAAGTTTTTCATGGAAGCATCACCTTCGGCTTTTTTATTTCCAAAGGTATAAACAAGTTTTTGTGATTTTTTTGACATAATTATATGTTTTAATATTCTGTTTTTTCGATAATTAGCGCAAAATATGCGATAAAAACGGGTGCAAAGGTATGAAAAATAATCGTTTGCGATTTTAAATTAAAGTTAAGTTTCGTTAAAGATTTAATTGTCGTAGATTTCCTGATGGAACTACTGTTGTTGATTTCTTACCACTGGACTCACAAACCTTCGCAAGTTACGGTTTTTTTGTCCGGTGTTACAAACAGGTCATCCCTGACGGGATTTGCAGATATAATAAAGGGGGCATCTTGTCTGAAGCTAATGTGTAAGAAGTTGGTTATAAGTCCTGTTAGGTCTATTTCGCATCTAACCCCATCATCATCAAAGAACCGGTAAAAGCCGGATTACTTGGCGAAAGGGAAGGACTGACCTCTTTTTTCATCATATTTATTGCTTTGCGAAAATTTTTGTAGAATAAGAATTAGGGTGCGGGTTTGTAAACAAGTACGTCGAGCTCATAATATTTAATGATACCTTTTGCGGTTGTGGGCTTTACGAAAACTTCCCTTTCGGGCTTGTGCTTTTTAATGATCTTAATCATTTCCGAATCAGCAAATCCTTTAGGATATAATTAATTTTATTACCCTTTAATCCTCTCCAATTGGGAGAGGAAAGGGGCAGGATGAGGTGAAATCTTTAATTTGCCACAAAGGCACGAAGGCACGAAGAATCACAAAAAAAAATAGATTTGTGGAGAATCGTTGTGCAATTATAAACCTTATTTCCGGTCTTTGAAATTCATTCTCCTTAAGAATGTAGGTAGGACAATTAGCAGCAAAGGTAATCCGATGACGAAGCCTCCAATAACTGCAATAGCCAAGGCCTGCTGCATTTGAGCTCCGATACCAATCCCGATTGCAAGCGGTAGCAAGGCGAGGATAGCACTGATTGCTGTCATAAGATTTGGGCGCAAACGTTGGGCTATGGCTTTCTTTACTGCAAAGTCCTTTTCATTTTTCTCTAAGTCTTTAAAGTATTGAAATACCGTAAAAATAGCATTTTCAGCAACAATTCCCACAATCATTATTATCCCCGTGTAGCTGCTGACATTGAGAGGAATATTAAATATGTATAGCAAAATCAGGCTGCCTGTTATACCCATCAATGAAATGAATAAGATGAGGAAGGCAACCCGCCAGCGTTTGAACAGGAATAGCAGAACCATAAAAACAAACAGAGTAGCCAAAGCCAATATCATCATCAGTTCTTTAAATGACTGCTGTTGCTGAGAGTAGGCACCGCCATACTCTATGGAATAGCCTGACGGGAGATTAATTTTTTTTGCAAATTCCGATTTTAGGTCATTAACAGCTCCTCCAAGGTCGCGGTTCTCAAGTCGTGCTGTCAGAATAATGACAGGTTTAATATCCTCGCGGCTTTCAATGACATCACCGGCCTGAGGGGTTACATTGCAGAAGAATGAAAATGAACGTGTTGTGCCGTCAGGTAAAAAGACAGGTTGCTTTTTAAGTACTTCTAGATCATTATCTGCAAAATCAATAAACCGCATTCTGACACGCCGCATCTGCTGGCCTTCCTGAATATCACCTATTTGAAGACCAGAGGTCATGGCGGCTTGGTCAGGGTTGGGTGTCGGTATATTTGCGCTTCTGCCCAATGGAACACCTTCAATAATTGCTTTCAACTGAGTATCAAAATCTGTGAGGCTGATATTATAGAGTGCAAGTTTGTCGAGGTTGGGTCTTAGTATGAGTGTAGGTCCTTCAGGTACCAGTCCGTCATCAATATCAACAATGCCGGGGATACTGTCCATTACAGTGTGACATTGGTCGGCAATAGTTTGAAGTTTTTTATAATCGTTGCCAAATATTTTCACTTCAATAGGCTGAGGAGTATTTATCAAATCACCGAGAAGGTCGGCAATACGCTGCCCGAATTCAATATGCAATACCGGAACTCTTGCCGATATATTATGTCGCAAATCCGAAATGACTTCTTCGGTTGTTTTTGTTCTGTCGGGTGTTAACTGAATGGAATAATCGCCTTCATTTGCAGGGTGGGCACGAAACGACATTCGGATACCTGTACGTCGTGAATAGCTCTGCACATTGGGATTTGCCAAAATAACTTTTTCCATTTCGCGGCACAGCCTATCAGTTTCTATGATATCGGTACCCGGTGGCGAATAGTAATCAAGCACTATTGAGCCTTCATCCAATTCGGGAAGAAAGCCGGTTTGCAGTTTTGTTGTTGCATACCAGGCAGAGAGACCTAAGATGAGAATGAAAAATATTGAAAAAGCAGGTTTGTTGTAAAACCATGTTACAGGATGTATCCTGCTTATCTCATCAATTTTCTTTTTAGGTTTTAGCTTTTGTTTATAACCCACTAAAACATGAAAAACAGGCAATAACAACCAGGTTACAAGAAAGGATACTACCATTGTCAGTTGCATTGTGTCGGAGAGAATGCGGAAGAAACTGCCGGCCAGCCCACTCATGAGACGGAACGGGAAGTGAATGACTATTGTTGTTAATGAGGATGCTATCATTGCAGGCAGAAGAAAATGTATAGACATTTGAACCACTTTAAAACGAGATTTTTCAGGATGCTTTTCGTGATTTTTGTAAATTTGTTCAATTACGACAATGGCATCATCAATGATCAAACCTATTGATGCGGCAATGGCACCCAACGACATTATGTTTATGGTTATCCCGACAAGGTAGAGCACGAGAAAGGAAAAAGCTACGGTTACCGGAATGGTCAAAATAACTACCAGGCTGGAACGCCACGAATGAAGAAAAATAATTATTACCAGCAAAGCAAGTAAAAGACCTTCGTAAATAGTTTGTAATGCACTATCAACACTTGCCGTCACAAATGCACTTTGGTTATAGTAAGGTTTTAATTTGTAACCTTTGGGTAGTAAATTCCTGATATCAGCGGCTTTTGCTTCCACGTCATTTGCGAAACCAATCAGGTTGATTCCAGGCTGTTTAACAAGGTCAATAATAACAGCATTATTACCATTAGCGTTAATTTTTACAAATTCCTGTTGTTCTTCGAGCTTAATTTTTGCAATATCTTTTATTTTAACAATCCTTCCATTGATATTTTTAATTACCGTATTATAAAGGTCTTCAAGATCTTGAACCCGGGTGTCTAACAGTGTGAGATACATTCTGTAATGATCGGACAACAGTCCGGTAGACTCAACAAAATTATTATTATCAAATGCCGTGATAATATCCTGGGGAACAATACCGAGAGCAGTCATTTTTTCGGGGATGGGTGCTATAATGTATTCCTTATTGCGGCCACCGCGTATTATCACGTTTGAAATACCATTTACCTGAGAAAAACCCGGGCGGATAATAAGGTTTGCCACATCTTTCAGGTCAACATCCGACTTTTCAGGATTTTCAAGAGTATATCCGTAAACAGGAAAAAGAGACTGGTTCATCACCTCTGCGGATATTGTCACATCTTGCGGGAGGAAATTTCTAATCTCATTAATACGGCTTTCCAATTGTGGCTTCAGGGCATAGATGTCAAGCCCCCAGTCGAAATAAACCTCTACGGTTGCACTTCCCCTGCTTGTATTACTTTTGACGATCCGAACGCCATTCACCTTTTTAACAGCACTTTCTATTGGCTGAGTTACCGTTATCATCATCCTGTCAATAGGAAGCTGCCCGGCATCTATAATGATTGAAATACGTGGAAACTGTACAGCAGGGAAAAGATTTATTTGCATTCTTGTGAATGAATAGAGGCCTGCCATAAATATTAGAATCCCAACGAAAAGGATTGGCTTGGTTAATATTTTATAGTAGTTTTTCACTCTGCTTAATATTTTTTGATTAACCCAATTTTACAAGAGGCAGTATAATATATAGAGTTATAGATTGCCAAAGATTCAGAGGAGATAAAATTTGTGAATCTATGGTTTATTATTAGTTCACGTAACTTCAGTGTTACTATTTCCATAATCCTAATTATCAGGTTAAAACACAAATCTGTAAACTAATTTTACAGCTGCATCTGTAGTTTTCGGCTTTAAATAATCAATCTGTTGTATTTGCTCTTCATACCCAATATTATATACAAAATAAAAATCCGAACCTACTTTCGGTATCCAGTGCAAGCGGATATTGTAGATCATAATCTCATCCAGATCATTATACTGGGTGAATAACGATAAATTCAACTTTGTTGTAAAAGCATAATTCATATAAAGAGCTACTTCGTTTGTTGTGATGCTACCTTCCGGCATATCAAGTAAATTAAGGGTATAATTGCCATTGAAGTTAAGATGTTTGCTTACATTAAAGCCCAATTCTGCTTCAAAAGTTTTAATTTTTCCGGTATAGAAATCTCCCCAATTGTATACTGCTGCTGCCCAGACTCTTCGAGCCTGATAAGTTTCGAATTGCAACTCATATTTATACATCCAGTATTTACCTTTCGGTACCGAAATAGAATCAGTAAGCTCAAAAGGGTCATCAATCCTATCGTAATTTTGTATCAGATTTATTTCAAAACGTTCGCCTGATTTAAAAACAGCACCCAAAGGACGCGTTTCATTATAAAAACTTTCCAGCTCTCCCGTTGAATGCGTGTTGTATAAAGTAAAACTCCAAGGTTTGAAAAGAAGTCTTTTAACACCATATTTTGTCAATATCCGCGGTGATATTCTAAAATGCCAACTGTAGGAATCGTAATTTGTACGTCGAATATATCCCAGTTCGGGATTAAAATCTTTTTGCATACTCCCGATAGCCATAAAATTGTCAATCAGGTCATTAGGGTAATCAATCGAGACCCTGTAGGTGAGAGCGTTTTTTTGGGTTGAAAAGCTTTCTGTACTTGTAGTAATTTTTCCTGCTATTACAAGATTTTTGTTGTTTAAAAAATTTGAGGTCTGATAGGCTGCATCTATTCCAAAAACCTGATTAGAGGTATAATTGTTAACTTTATTTGTGAAAATGCCACCGATATATGATTGCTCTCCAATATCGCGTTTATATCGTAAAACGGTATTATTTGTTGATGAAACGGTATCTGCTTTTCCTTCCTGAATATTCAGAAAGCCGATATTGTTCTTACCCACCTTCCCGAATAGTCTTGCTCCTGCAATAATGGGAACCTGCTCACCGTTTTCAACTCCTATCTGTCTTGAGTAAAAGGCATTATTTCTTTCGCCGAGATAAAAACTATACATATCATAACCTTCAAGAAAAAATTGTCGTTTTTCGGGATAAAAAACGCCAAATCGCGATAGGTTAACAGGAATTCTGTCGGATTCGACCTGTGCAAAATCAGTATAGCTTGTTAAGTTAAGTTTAAGAGTAGGGGATAGGCTGACATTCAAATCTGCACCGGCTTTTAATGGATAAGAATCTCCTTCATCACTATGGTAACGCCATCCGGCAAGTGCATAAGGTTTAAGTTCAAACTTTTTGGCATATGCGATGTTTTTTATTCCGGTAAGCCGTCCGGCATTCGTCACTGCATAAATGGAATAATCCCTTGACCAGCCTTGCCATAGTGCTTGCTCATTAATAGAAACTATATCTCGCTCAAAATTTATTGCCCAGTTTAAAATACTATCCTTTTTGAATTGTAGTGTACTGAAAGGAATGTAAACCTCTGCGAACCAGCCTTGGTTTGTAATAGTAGTTTTTGCATCCCAAACACCATTCCAGTCTTCATTGCCGTCCTCGCCGCCGTAAACCTGAATATCAGCTCTTGCCCCGTTAGGATTAATTACAAACAGGTAACCGCTGCGATTATCGTCAAATGGGCTTATTACCATTTGAAAATTATCATCCGTTTCGTAATCAAAATCACGGTTCATATTTTTAGCTACAATCTTTGAAGCATCTTTTTGATAACACCATACACCAAGGTATAAAGTGTTATTATCATATAGAATGGCCACTTCGGTTCTTTCACTTACAGGTTCTCCGAAATTAAGATCACGTTGAGTGAAATTACTGATATGTTGAGCTTGTTGCCATGATGCTTCTGAAAGAACACCGTCAAATTCTATTTTTTTAGATATTTTAAAAGCTTTCAAATCACTTGGGGCGGAGTGTTGTGCATAAATTATCTGAAATTCGAGTATAAGAGCTGACAATGCTGTTAAGAAATATTTTACTTTTAGAACTTTCATATTAAATCTCACTTAATTATATCAATATAGCTTGTATCTGTTAGTCCGTAACTACCCTGGCTGATTATCAGATCATTTTCGCTAAAAACAGGAGAGGTAATCTCCGCTTCATCATGATTTTGTCTGCCTATTTTTACCGGGACTTTCACAGCGATACTGTCGTTAATAATTTTCATAACCCAGAATCCCTGCATCAACTCATCAGTCATAATACAAGATTTAGGTAGTATTTGCTTTTCGGTTTTGTCATTCTTATCAATTAGTACACGCACAATCATATTTTCAGGTATTAGCGATTGCGATTGAATCTGCGCCAGCACTTTCATAGTTTGTGATTGTAAATTCATTTCGGGTAAAATATTATAAAATACTGCCTGATATACGCTGCTGTCAGGAAATTGCACCAAACATTTTTTGCCGGGTTGAGCCAGTTTGCGGTATTCATAAGGGACTTCCGCTTTTAACTCTAAATCGTTTACATCCACAATGCTACATAATGCTGAATTTTTATCAATAAAAACCGATCTTTTTACAATATCCAAACGGTTTACAATTCCATTTACCGGAGAGGAAACTACAATGGGCTTAAAAGAGGTGACCAAAGAGTCATTTGATTTTAACATATAGGCTTCCTGGGTCATTATCTCAAATAAGATATCATCCTTATTTACGTGTGAGCCCGGTCGTATATTTACTTTGCTTACATATCCTGTTATCGGAGACTTAATATTGGTCTTGTTCAAATATATTGTTTTCCCTGTCAAAATTAAATAATCGGAAATACTTCCTTTTGTTATGGTCGTAGTCTTTACCTGCGCCCTGGAGTTGGTAGTTGTTGTATTATCTGTTTCCGTATCGTTGCAAGAACTAAATAACCAAAGACTGATAATAAAATATGTAAGTAGTGTAAATCTCATTTTTAAAAGTTTATTAATAATTCCAATAATTGTATGTGTTTATCAATGCCTGTTTTTGCATTTTCAGGTCAATTAACTCAAGATGCAGATTGACCTTGTCACGTAAAACATTTACAAATTCAATAGCAGACAACTGACCTTGTGAAAATTCAGTTTTGTAAATCCGTATCAAATTATCATAAGATTTGTTTTGTCCCGATTTTATGTTCAGTTGCTTGTCAATGGATTTTATTTGTTTTAAAATGTTAGCCTTGCGGACTGAGTTTTCTGTGATAAACCTTTGTGTTTTAAACTTAAAATCTTTTTTCAGAAGGCCTGTTTTTTCTCTTGTCAGATTGCGTTGATGTCCGTCAAAAAGAGTCCATGAGAACTTTACTCCGAAACCGAATCCCAATCGGTCAAGTTCAGGCAAATAGACAGCGTTTAATCCTCCGTCGGCAAATAAGCTTAATTGCGGCTGATACTTAATTTCTGATAATTGTTGAAGTGAGTTTAGTCTCAGGCTGTCAAGCTCATATTTTTTTAGGAAATAAGATTTTTCAGGAGTTGTATTTAAGGAAAACGTAAGTTTTTCTAATTTTACCAAAGTTGTGTCATCAATACCACAGACAATGTTTAAGTCCATTAAGTTTTGTTGAAATTCCGATTTTGATTTCTCCTGTTGAACCTGATAATTTTGATATTCAATTTTCAATAACTCAAAATCGGAATACTTATAAACTCCTGAATGAGTAAGCTGCTTCATCAATTTTAATTCATTTTCGACAAGCCCGGTTAATTTAGTGAAAGCATTAGTCCGTTTTTGCGAGCGAAGACATCTAAGGTACTGGTAGCCAACAATTCGTTCAATATCGTGCGCAGTCAGGTTTATATCTGTTTCATTGAGCTGTCGTGAGACCTTAATGCTTTGAGATGCAATATTTAGCCTGTTTCCTCCAAACAGAGGTTGCTCAACCGACACGACTGCTTGATATTGCCCCCCGTCACTTATACTAAGGTCATATCCGAAATAGTCATCAGCTCCGGACGAAACAAACTCAAACTTTGTTGAATTGTTGTCGGTTGAAATAATGGGAGCAAATAATATGCCTGCGTTTAGTGCAATCCGGGGCTTGGTATAAAATGCTTTAAGACGGTTGACTTCCACATCTAAAGCCGCATTTTGAATATTTTTCTCAAAAATAAGCGGACTATTTTTTTGGGCTTGTTCTATATAAAAACGGATGTCGTTTTTCTGCGCTAAAAGAAGTGTCTGGAAGTAGAAAAAAATCAAAGTAAATAATATCCTCATACCAGAATAAATTTATCGGTCAAAAGTAAATTAGATAGTTAAAATTCAAAATGCTGAAATATATTTGTTGATATTTGATAATAAAAAAGGCTGCGACAAATTGTTGTTGCAGCCTTTTTCCATTCAACCATATTTAATCATCATCATCGTCATGTCCTTCACCTTCCTCATTGTCCTCATCTTTTTCTTTTTTAGATTCTTTTTTAACTATTGTCCCATCAGACTTGAACACAACTTTCAAATCATTTTCTTTCTGTTCAAGCTTTACCTCATAGAATGTTCCGTCTTCATTTTTCGTAATTTCGGCTTCTTCCAGTTTAAAGTTTGAAAACTCATTATCAATGGTCTTTTTGACAGCATCGGGAATTTCCGATTTTTTTATTTCTTGCTCTGTTTCCAACCACTTTCCTCTTGAATCGAAGTTTGCAGAATATTCTTCTCCACTCATTTTGAATTCTGCTTCCCATTCATTTTCATCCTCATTCTCCCACTTTACTTTGGTAGCATCGCTGAACTTTTGATTAAAAGCTGTTTTTACAGCTTGAGGAACATCTTTTTTCTGCCCGCAGGCAGCCAGGAAAAAAATTCCTGTTAGCATTGCAATAACCAATAAGTTTTTCATTTTTTTAAATATTTTACGTTAAAGATATTGCAAATGTAAGATTGAAATCTAAAGGAATCTTGAAGATGCATATTTTTTAATTATAATGCAGTGCTCGTTTTGTATAAATTTATAATCAATATCAAGTTTAGATGTCTTGCAAATTTGTTTTGCGATTGCCAGTCCTAATCCGCTTGATTCGGAATCTCTTTTTGTGAAGCGCCTGAAAATAGTTTTATTATCCAGACCGGTGAGTTTACCCGAATTGCAAATCGTAAGGTTCTCATTCTGAAGGGTTATTTTTATATATCCGTTTGTAATATTGTGGATTATGGCATTTGATAACAGGTTGCTCAATAGTATTTCAATAAGTTGTCGGTTTGCATTAACCTTTAGGTCATTAGTGATATTTGTTTTTATGGTAATTTGCTTGCTCTCTGCTAAAGGCATTAATTCTTCAATTTTTTTATTTAGCATATCAGCAAAGCTAATGTCTTTGCTCTTGGTAAATTGTTTATTATCAATCTTTGTAAGTAGAAGAAGACCCTGATTTATTTTTGAAAGTTTTTTTATCGTCTGATAGGTGGAATAAACTTTTTCAGAAGTATTTTTAGGCAGGTCTTCCTGCAACACTTCTTCAAGATTTGTTGATATTACCGCTAACGGAGTTTGCAGTTCATGAGAGGCATTTTCTGAAAATTCTTTTAAATTGTGGTAGTCCTTTTTTAGTTTATCCGTTAGCTTCATAACGACTTTGTTAAGCCTGTCGAACTCCTCAACCCCGGTATCTTTTAGTATTAATCTATGTTGCTGATGAAAGTTGAAATTTTCAATTTGTATTAAATTGGATTCGAAGTCAGACCAAAGCAACTCAGTCATTTTTTTTGATAAAAAGTAAGCAAGAGTAAAGGTAAGCAACAGGATAGATAAAAGTGAGATTACAATTGTCATTAGTAATTCTTTATTTTCCACAACCGATTGTCTCACTGTTATCAGATAGTAATTGCCGTTAATTTTAGATATGGTTCTGTATTCAATATATTTCTGATATTCTTCATTATTCTCATGACTTATGAAAACCGTTGCAAATGGTTTTGCAATAGTTTCCGTTCTCATTACTTTTTTGGCTTGCACAATAGGATAAATATCCGGCAAAATATCTGATTCCTGAATTTTTTTATCAATTACCGATATTCTTTCTGTCAGGTTTTCTTTAGCTTCATCTTCGATATTTTTTTGAAGCACAAAATAGCTTACTATGCTTATTATCAAAAACATGAAAATAAGTAGCATAAAATAAACCCTGTTTACTTTGGTTAGAAATTTCATAGATCAGTAAATTTGTATCCCATTGAGTATTGTGTTTTAATATAGTCGTTGCCGCCGGCTTGTTTTATCTTTTTTCTCACCATATTGATATGTGTATAAACAAAGTCGAAGTTATCAGCCAGATCAATATTGTCCTGCCATAAATGCTCGGCAATTGCTTCTTTTGTTAAAACCCGGTTTTTATTTACAATAAAAAATAGTAGTAGGTCGTATTCTTTTTTAGTGAACACAACGTTTTGCCCGCAAACGGCAACCTCTTTGCTGTCGGTATTTATCTCTATTTCATTATATTTAATAATTGAGTTGCCGTTGAATTGCCTTCTCCTTATCACAGCTTTGACTCTGGAATTTAATTCGGCAAGTTCAAAAGGTTTTGTGATGTAATCGTCAGCACCAAGATCAAGACCATTTATTTTGTCATTAAGTGAATTTTTTGCAGAGATTATGATTACACCGGCTTTCTTGTTGTATTCTTTGATGGTCTTCATCAGGTTAAGTCCGTTCCCATCGGGTAATGTGATGTCTAACAAAATTATGTCGTACTCATAAATTGACAGTTTTTCGTCCGCCGTCATAAAGTTTCCGGCAAGCTCGCAGATGTAGTTTTGTCCGGCAAAAAAATCACCGATAGTGGCTAATAAGGTTTTTTCATCCTCAACAATCAAAATTTTCATAATGCAAAATAATGAAATAAATCTTAAGGAAATCTAAAGATAAGAAATAAAATCGTCTCACTATGATAAGCGTCTATACCTCATAATGAGATAAGCACCCACGCTTATCAATCAATTAAACATTCGGACAGCCTTCGGCCTTCAGGCTACCAAGAGCCCAGTTTATCATACTTTCAAAAGTTGTCAGGTCAATCTGGTGGCCGAGCCACTCGCAGGTTACAATGCGATGATGAAACCCTTTTTCCTCATACTCTTTCAGTGACTTTATTGTCTCTTCAGGGCTGATAGTGTCGTCATTAGCTCCAAGCACAACAAACCTGTATGGGCACTTCGATTCTGAAATCTCAGGCATAACCGAATAGAAAACCTGCTCTTTATAATTCATTGCAGGGTTGAAAAGAAGGCAAGGCAGGCCAAGGTCGGCGGATAGTAAAAACCCGAGATATCCCCCAAGAGAAGACCCTATTATAAACTGTACGTTTTTGTGTATTGCCGCATCTTTAAGTGTTTCGTAAACACCGAGTTTTTCCCTGTAGTTTAGGTGTAGTGCAACCGGATCAAGTCCGAGGTTTTTCATTATGGCAAGCTTGTCGGGTTTTGGGAAACTATCTAATCCGTGAATATATAATGCTTTCATCTGTTTGTTAATTTTTTCGCAAAGTTATGAAATATTATTTGAAAAACCGCTATCTTTGCTTAATAAAAATTCGGGGAAAACCAATCGAAAAAGCACATATCTACTTGGCTCATAAATGTAGGTGCTTCGAACAAGTTAAATTCTCTTTTTAATAACTGAATAATGAAAATATGGCATCAATATCCGTTTGTTCGTCTCTTGGTGCCGTTTATTGCCGGAGTACTTATAGCTTTTGTCACTGATATGCCTTATGAAATTTATTTGTGGTTATCTGTGATTTTGATTTTTGCATTTGCACTTGTTGTTTTCGTTGCCCCTTTGCGTGTGCCATACAAACTGAGATGGTTGCTTGGCCTATTTTTGAATTTTACTTTAATTGTTATTGGATACCAGCTCGCATTCCTGAACACACCTTTGTTTAAAAATAATAATATATCTCATTTTATATCTGATGCAGACGAGTTTATTGTCAGGGTTGATGAGCCTGTTTCCGAAAAAGAGAATTCGTTGAAAATTATTGCTAAAGTTAAGGCCGCCGGGAATGATTCAGTATGGAAAAGGGCGGGAGGGAAGGTGATTCTTTATTTTGAAAAGGATGAAAATGCTTTTTCAATAAGGTATGGCGATCTGTTAATTATTCATACCGTGCTCAGTAAGATTGATCCTCCGCATAATCCTGAAGAGTTTAACTATGCAAAATATCTTAGCCATAAGGGAATTTATGATCAGGGATATGTCAGGTCGGATTTATGGAAAGTACTTGCCGAAAACCAAGGTAGTCGGATTAAAGCATTGGGTATCGCTATAAGGGAGAAGTTTATGGATATCTTAAGACAAAATAATGTATCGGGGAAAGAGTTCGCCGTAGCATCGGCTATTTTGCTTGGATATGATGATTATCTTGATGCTGATCAGCGCAGGGCATTTGCGGGTGCTGGTGCAATGCATATCCTTTGCGTTTCGGGCTTGCATGTGGGAATTATATATCTTGTGCTTAACTCATTGCTTGCGTTTTTAAACAAAAACAGAATTTTGAAGATTCTGAAAGTGATACTGCTTGTGTTTTTGATATGGTTATATGCTTTAATAACCGGTTTTTCACCTTCGGTATCAAGGGCAGCGACAATGTTCTCTTTTATTATTGTCGGTGCTTCAATGAGACGAAGATCAAATATTTACAATATTTTGGCAGCTTCTGCATTTGTGTTGCTGGTTTTTAATCCATATCTCCTTACAGAGGTTGGCTTTCAACTGTCGTATATTGCAGTAGCTGGGATTGTCTGGATTTATAAGCCGCTTAGTAATCTGTTTATCCCCGACAACAAGATTGTGCAATTTATATGGCGAATTACAGTAGTCTCATTTGCAGCTACACTTACCACATTCCCCTTAAGCCTTTTTTACTTTCACCAGTTTCCGTTTTTATTTCTTGTTACTAATCTGATAGCAATTCCGTTTTCAATGATTATAATTTACACGGGATTGCTGGTGCTTGCCACCTCTTTTGTTCCTTCGGTTTCGGCAATCATCGGTATGCTGTTATCCAAATTCGTGTGGATATTGAATGCCTCTGTAGAGCATATTGAGGGGCTGCCATTTGCCACTTATAGGGGGGCTTTTCTTTCTGCTGTCGAATTGCTTTTGATTTTCAGCTTAACAATTTCAATAATTATTGTTTTAATGAATCACAGGAAATCGTTTATCTACCTGTTTCTCAGTTTTACTTTGTTTTTGTTGAGTTCATTTACTTTCAGAAAATATGAAAGTCTGAAGCAAAGAAACATTATTGTCTATGATGTTGAAAAAATGTTTGCAATGCAATTTACCGATGGCAAAAAGGCTCTGCTTGTTGCAGATTCTGCTCTGATTGCCAATGAAGATTTGCAGAAATACCATATCAGGAATAACTTGTGGAGCTGCGGTATCCGGGATTTGAAAAAGATTTATGTTGATACTGATTTTAGTGGATTGAAGTTATTGAAAAAGAGTAACCTCATACAGTTTTACGATAAAAAAGTATTTATTATTGATAAAAAAACGGAGTTGTTTAATTCTGTGGATAAAATCAAGGTTGATTATTTAATCGTAAGTCACAATGCCGGTATTACAATTGAAGATATCCTGGCAAGTGTGAATTTTGGAAAAGTGATATTCGATTCTTCAAACTCACCCTGGAAGGTGAAAAAATGGAGAGAGGAGTGTGAGGAAGTGGGAATTGGTTTTTATGATGTTAGCGAAGATGGGGCATTTGAGGCCTCTTTCTGAGATTTTTTATTTTTTTATTCAAAATGAATTATTTTTTTAAATATATTTGCAGTAAAACTATAAGTATTCTTACCATGAAAAAATTTACATTTGCAATTCTGCTCTCTTTCCTGGGTATACAGATGCTCGCTCAGGGAAGTTGGAAAATGATCAGCCCTACACCTACAATAAATGATTTTCACGACATCCATTTCGTCTCAGAACAACGTGGATGGGGAGTAGGAAAGAATGGAACTATTATTGGAACATTGGATGGCGGCGAAACGTGGAATTTGCAGTATCTGGATGATACGAAGTATTTTACAGGAGTATTTTTTATTGATGAAAATGAAGGCTGGGTTGTTGGCTGGCATGATGTTTTGCATACCGAAAACGGAGGGGATGCCTGGGAGGAACAGAATCTTCCCGGAATCCTTGATGTTGAAAAAGTTCAGTTTATCAATCATGATACCGGATGGATTGTCGGAACCTATAAAACAATTTTTAAAACAGTAAATGGTGGGCAAACCTGGACAACAAAACTTTTTGGGGGGTACAGTGCACCGGCATTCAATGATCTTTGCTTTACTGATGCTCTGCATGGTGTTGCTGTTGGCGGATATTGGGTTTCTTATGAGAATAATGCTTATGCGATGGTTACATCCGATGGTGGTGAAACCTGGACTGAGACAACTCCAGAGAATGCAGATGAACTGGTTGCGGTTAGTTTTATTTCGCAGGATACAGGCTGGGCCTGTGGTTATGGTAATGATATTTTGAAAACAATTGACGGTGGATATACCTGGCAAGTGGTTGCTAGTATGTACAATTCAAAAGATGATATTCATTTTTTTGATGCGAATCATGGTATTATTCTCTCAGGTAATGACGTGTTAGTTACTTATGACGGTGGAATTACCTGGACTACAATTCAAACGGTTATGTCATCATCCATTAATTGTTTTTCCTTTTCCGGTTCAACAGGTTTTGCTGCCGGAGCTTATGGTTGTCTGTTTAAAACAATAGATTATGGTGAGAACTGGGAACCGGAAGGCTCTCAACGGTTTGGGGCTGTTGACAGGATGACTTTTTTCGATTCTCTCAATGGCTGGGGAAAGTTTACAACTGGTTCTCAGCTTCTTCATACTATTGATGGAGGATACTCTTGGGAAAATGTTAACATAGGTGCTTCATCCGTATTAGCAGATTGTTGTTTTCCGTCCACGACAACAGGATACGCTATTGATTATCAGAATACATTGTATAAAACAGCAGATGCCGGTACTATCTGGGAACAGCATAGTATTGGAGTACCAGGTAATTATAGATTTGTATATTTTATTGATGAACAAAAAGGATTTATTGGAGGAAATGACGGGTTGCTGATTAAAACGGAGGATGGCGGTGAATCCTGGTCGGTAATAGATATCTCGGAATCTGCCTGGTTTAATGAAATGCAATTTACTGATGAGCAAAACGGCTGGTTGCTTAGTTATGGTGGTGGAGTTTACAGCACAACAGACGGCGGCGAAACCTGGGAGAAGAAAGAAATCGGGGGTACGAGTAATTATTACGACCTCTGTTTCCTTAGTCCACAGAAAGGATTTGTTGCATGTTTGACCGGAAAACTTTTTATGACTGAAGATGCAGGTGATAGCTGGGAAGAAGTGCTGTCTTTTTCACAATCAAGTAATCGTGCTAAAATTGCTTTTGCATCCGAAAGTGAAGGATGGCTTGCTGTAGGTTTAGGTTTGTATTATACAATTGATGGCGGACATAACTGGGTATATGATTCTGGTCATAGCTATATGCTTGATATATTTTTTCTTGATTCGGAGACGGGATGGATAAGCGGCAGTAATAGTTTAATTTTAAAATATGATAATCAAATAACAGATATTAATGAAACAGGATTACAAACCTTCAAAGTATTTCCTAATCCTGCATCAGGTAAAGTAACTCTGTCTGTTCCTGAAATTGATGGAAAGCATACTTTATTAAATGTTTACGACCTTAGCGGGAAGTTATGCCGGGTTTTGAATTTGAGTAATCTGACAGGAAAGGTCACCATTGATATTTCTGCTTTTCCTGACGGATTGTATCTTTTTGAACTGAAAACTTTTGGTAATAGTAAGATTGTTAAGGTGTTAAAACGTAATTAATAGAAAAAGAACAAAAACTTTTAAAAATGCTTGTTTAATAAAAAACTTTATTTACTTTTGCACTCCGTTTTTACGGGAAGTTCTGTAAAAAAAATGGTTCTTAAATTATTGAAAATAAACGGTCACGTAGTTCAGTTGGTTAGAATGTCGGCCTGTCACGCCGAAGGTCGCGAGTTCGAGTCTCGTCGTGACCGCTTACAAGGCTCTCACATTTGAGAGCCTTTTTTTTAAAGCAGAATTTAATGGTTAACCTATTAATCTTTCTTCAAATGAAAAAACTACTTTTTACATTAGCAATTCTACTTTTTACAGTAAATATATCTTTTTCTCAGATTGAGCCGGATACAACAAGTTCAACTGCTCCGCCTGCTCAGCAGGAAAAGCAGGAGAAGCCCGAAAAGAAAAAACAGAATAAGGGAAATAAAATATATTTTGGCGGTAGTGTCGGATTTATGTTTGGCAGCTATACCAGAATCTCTCTCTATCCGATTTTAGGCTATAAATTTACTCCTAAACTTTCCGGAGGTGTGAAAGTCTATTATGAATATGTTAAGGATAAAAGGTACCCCCATACTTATGAATCCTCGAGCTATGGTGCCGGGCTGTTTGCGAGATATAGAATAATCCCTCAGTTGTATATACATGCGGAATATGCAGAAATTAATTATGATATTTATCCTAATCAACAGGACGCAGGCCGGGTCTGGGTTCCGTTTCTGTACCTTGGAGCCGGCTTTAGTCAGCGGATGGGAGGAAATGCCTGGCTTAATGCACAAATCCTGTTTGATGTGCTGCAAGACCCGAATTCACCTTACGGAAGTTGGGAGCCTATTTACAGTATTGGGGTGGGAGTAGGGTTCTAGTTAAAGATTTTCTAATCATTAATAGAAACTATATCCTATTGATGTTGATATGTTTATATCGCTTGTTGAAGATGATGCAGAAGGTGGTTTACTGTCGAAGCTATAGTCAAGCGAAATATTAAGAGTCAAATTTGTGATTATCTCCGAACCAACTTTGATATAATACGAGATTCTCCATCTGTCTTTAACCGTAAAACTGGGATAAGTTACAAATTGGGTTGTGATATTAATTTTCGGAATGCTTATGAGAAACAGTTTGTAATAAACATATATAACACCCTCTGAGTTTACTGTGTTCTCCGTAGAGTCTGACGACCGCTCCTGGTTTACTGATAATCCCAAAGAAGCCATTAACTGGTTTGATTTTGTATGTATGAGGTCTTTGCCGTATCCCAGAACACCTTGAAGACGTAAATCAAGGCCTAATTCGTAGTTTTGTTGGGCTCCTGCCGAACTAAGGATGAACCATCTGTGTTTTAAATATCGTAGTGTTGTCAAGTTAATATTGTCTTTTTTGCTAACCTGCCTACCTGATTCTGTGGAAAACAAAGCACTACTACTTAGTTTTACATTGAAATTTCTGGGTCTGTATTCAAGCATACCATTAAAATCTCCCTGTGAAATTTTTGTTGATTGGGTATAGTTGTATCCAATGCTAATATCACCGCTAAACCGACGCCAGAATTTATTTTTAATCGGGGTTATTTCAACAATGCTTGAAAGATATGTCAAATTGCGTGAGTTGAGTACAATAATATTAACTGTATTGCTTATGAAAGAAGTGTCGATTGAGCCGAATACCCTGGCATTGTTATCTAAAACAATTTCAAAGGTCTTTCCTGAATACATCGTTGCTATTTTATCATATTTAACATCAATAGTGCTCATTGCACTGGTTTTAACCGTAAAGTATCCATATTGAAAAGTTCTTATCTCACAAGTAATTTTGTCCCCATTAAGGAAATACAGGGTGTCATCCTTTTGGCTGAAAACAGAAACCCCCATTAAAACAAAGAAGATAAAAGATGCTATTCTACTTATACTTTTCAATATTCTATTTTTTAAAAAGATAAAAATACTTAATATAATTCAAAATATGAAAGTTGGCAAAGATAATAATTGTATCATTATTAATAAATTATTTATAATTTCGCTATCTGTAAATAATAACTATTATGGTAAAAAAAGTACTATATTCACTCTCTATAATCGTAATACTATATTCTATCCCGGTTTTTTCTCAGTTGCCGGAAAATGAAGTAATCCTGCTATCAGGCGATACAATTAAGTTAAAACCTTTGCTGCAGTCAGAAATTACACCGGAAAGCGAAAAAATTAACAAAAGGTTAAGCGAAATCAAAGAATATCTTAATGTAACCAATGAATTGGATAATATTGATTCGGTTATTTCAGAAAAGAGTACAATTCTTGAAAAGGAAAGATATAAAACACTTAATAATCTTAACGAATATACGCAAAGAGAGATTGAGGGGGTTAGTATTAAATGGAAGAGATATATTAATGATTTGAAAGCTATTCAGAAATCAACATCTGAGGTTGCAAAAAAACTGGAAAGAGAACTTGAGTTTGTCTATATTACTGAGAAAACCTGGCAACTGACATATAAGAAATTAAAGGAAAACAAAGGTCCTGAAGAAACCCTCAAATGGGTTAAAGACGGGATACAAGTACTAAAAGAGACAGAGAAAAGTATTAAAAGCGTTCAGAATAAGAACTTTAAAATTCAAAACCGTATTGCAAATCTTATAAACCTTTCTGAGGATGTTTCCAATCATCTGATCAAAGCACAACTTAGCTGGTCGTTACAGTACTTTAAACGCGACAGCCCTCCCTTGTGGCAAATGTCGGATTCGCTGAAGAAGCAACAGTCAAAACCGGTTCGTTTTTCTGAAAACCTTAAGGATAATATTAAATCTATATGGACTTACTTTAGCAATAATCCCGGTGACATTGTAATACTTGCCTTGATCTTTATACTCTTGGTGTCATTTTATTATTTTTCATTTAGAAAACTTCTTCTTAAGGAGACAACAGATGATGAAATCGAAAAACAAAAGTTTATTTTCGGTCATTACATTTCTGCTTCACTGATACTGACAATAATGGCCAATATCTGGATATCGCCTGAAAGGCCTTTGATGGTTACTCAGTTGTTGGTAATAATTCTTCTGTTCCCGACTTTTATTGTTTTTTCAAAGCGGATAAGTAAAAAGCTCAGGCCGTATCTTTATCTTGTTGTGTTGATATTTCTGATAGACGAAGCCCAGATTTTCCTGGGTGTTTCGAATATATATTCCCGACTGGCATTTTTATTTAAAACAGGCATTGTTCTATGGTTGTTCCTAATAATGTCAAACCCTAAAGGGTTTGTGCAAAAAGAGGTGAAAAGTAAATTGTGGAGAATAATTATTAAGTTTTCTTACCTTTACTCTTTTATTGCGATTGTTGCAGTATTTACAAATATATTCGGATATGTTAACCTGTCTGTTTTGTTGATCAAAGCTATTGTCAGCTCACTTTTGTTTGGAATAATCCTCAGTACTGTCAGGGAAATCCTGATAAGAACTTTTTCATATGCGTACAGTACAAAAGCATTGCTGTCGGTAAATATGCTCAAAAATCATCTTGAGTTAATTAAAAAGCGTACAAGTCAGGCAATTATAATTTATTTATCATATTTATGGATCAAAATAACACTCGGGTACTTTGGGTTATGGAAACCCATTGCTATTTGGTTTGCCGATGCACTGAAAACAAACTGGGAGGTTGGGCCGGTCTCAATCTCATTCGAAGGAATAATTACTTTTTTTCTTGTATTGATCGTTACATTTATATTGTCAAAAATAATTACTGTTATTCTTTCAGAGGAGGTCTTTCCCCGTATTGTATTGCCTCGTGGTGTACCTGATGCTATTATTAAGGTGATAAGTTATGCAATTATTGCTTATGGATTGTATGTTGCTTTCGAATCAGCTGGTGTTGATTTTAAACAGTTTGGCCTTATAGCCGGTGCTCTTGGTGTTGGTATTGGATTTGGATTGCAGAATATTGTTGCCAATTTTATATCGGGTCTAATTCTTTCTTTTGAAAGACCTATCCAGGCTGGAGACACTATTGAAGTCGGAGTACTTATGGGAGAAGTAAAGAATATCGGTGTTCGTGCCAGTACGGTGAAGACTTTTGATGGTGCTGAGGTAATTGTACCGAACAGTAATCTTATTTCAAATGATGTGATAAACTGGACTTTATCCGACAGGAAGCGGAGGCGTATCGTAAAAGTAGGTACTGCTTACGGATCAAATCCACATGAGGTTCTGGAATTGATTTACAAGGTGGCAAATGAGCATCCTAGTGTGCTGAAGAATCCTAAACCCTGGGCTACTTTTGACGGTTTTGGTGATAGTGCCTTACGCTTTACAGTGCGTTTCTGGGCAACCTTTGATTCGGGACTGACAATCCAGAGTGAAGTTGCTATGAATATTTACGATGCTCTTATTGAGGCTGGTATTGAAATACCGTTCTCGCAACATGATTTGCACATTAAAAGTTTTGATCCTACGGTTCAGGATACTATTTATCCCTGGACAAAGAAAAAAAATGATCAGAATATTACCTCAAAAAAGAACAGAACGGCAAAAAAAAGTATTAAACCGGATAATGATGATAAGCCGGCAGCATAATACCTGCCGGTACTGTTTTTAATTCTACTTTCCAAATCTGAAAATCAGGCCGGCAGTCAGGTCACCTTCCAGAATTGTCGAACTTGTTCCAACACCAGCACTACACCCGGAACCTCCTGTCCCGATGCCGCAGAAAACACCTACTCCATTAAAGTACATAGGCATCAGGAATCTTCCCTGAAGTCTTATGCCAATTATATCGGATATCCAGATTTTGGCACCCCCGCCGAGTGCTATTGAAAATCGTACGGCATCATCAATGTCATTGGGTTTGGCGTCGAACCAGGTGGCACCCATTGAAAACAGTCCGTAGGGTTTGATTTTCTTTAAATCCATTTCCCAAATACCACCAAGCTGGAAATAGTTAACATTAACGTCGAATGTTCTTGCAAAATCCTCATATCCGTAATTGGGTCTGAAAGATGCATCGCTTTGCATCTGACTCCAGGAAAACTCAAGGTGCACATCAGGCCTTATTTCCTTACTTATTGCCACGCCGTAATTTCCGTTGTCGCTTATCCTGAGTTCACCTTCATAAAACCTTATTCGTCCACCGAACATATAGCCGCCAAACGGCGATATTTCAATTTTTCCCTGAGCTGATGATTCAGATGGAATCGTTAGCAAAACTACAACGAAAACAATGAGATACTTACTTAATCTTTTCATATTATTTAGATTTTGATATTATTTATTAGACTTTGTTTTTTCTTTTAGTGCCTTTTTTTCGGCTCTTTTTTTTGCATTTTCCTCTCTTTTTCTCTGGGCATCTTCACCTGCACCAATAGGAATATTAACTTTCAGGAACAACGAATTGTTCTTTGTGCCTGATTTTTCTTTATAAACATTTGCAAGGCCATAATAGTATTTGAAACCGATTGTCCATCCTGTCCTGCCCTTAAATCGGTAACCGAAACCACCCATTATTCCGGCATCAATCCTGTTAATCATATCTTTGTTAAATTGTTTGATAATGGCATCTTTACCGTTATCATCGTAGCGGTATTCAGCCCAGGCTTTATACATAAGTCCGAACTGTGGCCCTGCTTCAAGGTACATTCTGTTTTTAAACTTGTATTTTGCCAGTACAGGAACCAAGAAGTAGTTTATTTTCTGAAAGTAATCTCCTTCTGTAATGTAAGTATCAATTCCAAGGAATTTAATATCGTTGTCGGTAAGCTTTCCCGACCCCAGTTTGGCTTTAACGAGAACTCCTGTATATAAGAACCAGGATTTTTTCATTTTTATATCAAAATAGAAGCCAAGATTCCAGTCGGTTACATATTTTTTTGTTTCCAGTCCGATAATGCCTGAGAAGTTTCCACCTCCTTCAAGGCCAAATTCAAGATCTTCGGAGTTTAACTTGTCGCCAAGCAGAAGAGATATTAAAACCTGTGATTGTGTGGTGATTGTACCAAAAGCAATTAATAATATTAGTAATAGTTTCTTCAAAACAATCATTTTAGGGTTATTAACTATCGCCAAAAATAGTAAAAAAAAGTATTAAGGAAAAATATTCCTAAATAAAAAACGGGAATCCTCATTCCCATTTTTTATTAGTATGCTGAAACCCATAATTTTTAAAGGGTTTCGGTTAAATATGTTTTAGTTTCCCCAAGCAAATCCGACACTAAAGCCCAACCATGAATACTCGGGTGACTTTTTTGTCTTAACTGCGTAGTGATATCTGACACTAAGATTTACCATTGTTGAATAACCAATCGGCAGTACAACACCAACTTCAGGTGAGACACCAAAATGCCATTTGTCGTATGAAAGTGCCCAAACTCCAATGTCGGTTTCCTGATTTATTTTATAAGTACCAACTCCTGCACCAAGATAAAAACGTGTTTTATGGGGGTCGGTTGCAAAATAATAGTGTGCCTGCGCAAGCATTGGAAATGCATTTATATACCTGTATTGGTTGCCTGTAATGGTTGTGTATTCATGGGTATATGTTTCACCTTCACGTGCTTCATAAAAAGTTGACCAGTTAAATAATGCTCCGACAGAAATATTGTCTGTAACAAATCCTCTACCTTCAAAAGTCAAACCTCTGAAGCTCATATTGCCAATGTAGTCACCAGTACTACCAACTCCAAGCCCCATTGTATAGTCAAGTGTGTAGAGTGAAGTTTGTGAATAACCCGTTGTACCAATAAATATTGATACTATTGCTATTAAAATATACTTTTTCATAATCTTACTTTTTCTTTAATTAATTTATTCACCTTTTAAATAAGCCGACTGTTTGAAAGCCTGATCAATACCGTTATTAATTCTTGTTTTGGTATTACTTTTGCTTGATCCCATAACGCCGTTAATTGCACCCATCCATGCAACATTAATAGTTGAATCGATTTCACTAACATCATCCGGGTCGAAAAGTCTCCATACAATAGTTCCTGTTTTATAAGAGGTAACATAACTGCCTCCAGAATACCAGGGATAGCCCCAGCCATAACCCGGGTAGCCCCAGTAGTCAGAGTTTTTATACCATCCCCAACCCCAATAAGGATACCAGGGATAGCTATAAATATTGTATGTTGTAACTTCTGCAGCAGTTACCACAATGGCAACATCAGGTAACTCGCCGTTACTTGTGTCGGCCAAATCAAAAGGAGTCCACCCAAGGGAATTGAAGTTATTCCTCAGATTATTCAATATGTCCTGATCATAAGTTTTGTTAGGTGTGTCACCTTCGTCAACAAGATGTTGGATTGAGTCGGACACGTAATATGTGTTAACATTCTTAAAGTTAAAATCCGGATTATACTGGGTTACAACAATATCTGTATCATCAGTGTATTCAGCACCTCCCGGATAACAGGCTGTCATTGCAACTGCAAGACCTGCAACAATCGCTAAGTTAAAAAACAGTTTTTTCATATTTCATTCATTTTAAAAGTTATTAATTCTATCTACAACAATCAATGTTTAAAACAGTTCATAAAAATTTGTGCAAAAGTAGTTAATTTTTGTTTCCTTTCCAAAGAAATCAGGTTTGAAAAAATGCAAACCGTTTTTTCCGATAATTAACTACTTCTAAACAGCTTTGACTGGCAAACACCGATATTTCGGTGCATGCACTGTTTAGAATTAAATTATCTAACTGATAAGCAATAACGGTAGTTTATTTATATTATTTTATCTTTGCAACCAGATAAGAAATTTATAGTATATGGGGCGAGAAAAAATGAAAAACGGTGCAAGAACAGGTGGCTTACTTCTTCCTCCTTCGGTAGGATATTCATTTAGTGTTTTGTCATCTCTTTACAAAAATAATAAAGTATCTCTTCAGTATTATCCACGGATGGCTGCGATTGGTCTTATAAATGTGATTAATAAACCGTTTCGTGCTTATGAACGCTATTTTATAAATAGAAGGTTTAAAAGCGTAAAACTTGAAAATGATCCGGTTTTTATTCTCGGCCACTGGCGAAGTGGGACTACTTTTCTTCACAATCTTTTGTGTAGCAGTCCTGATATGGGATATGTTACAACCTTTCAAAGTGTTTTTCCCGATACTCTGTTTAACAAGGCCGGTAATTTTATTTTTGAAACCTTTATGAGATTGTTTATTCCGGCAACAAGAAAAGGGGATAATGTTAAATTAAGTCCCGATTATCCTCAGGAAGAAGAGTTTGCCCTCGGAAGCAATGTCCCTTTAAGCTATTATTATTTTTGGATGTTTCCAGACAAAACACAATATTTTTACGAACGTTATGTCCGCTTTCAGGGTGTTCCTGAAAAACAATTGGAGCAATGGAAAGAGGAGTATCTTTTACAAATTAAAAAGGCAGTTGCAAATACCGGCGGGAAATACTTCCTCTCCAAGAACCCACCACATACAGCACGAATAAAGACTCTTCTTGAGATGTTCCCGGATGCAAAATTTATTCATATTCACAGGAATCCGGTAATTGTATTTCTCTCAACCCTTCATTTTTTCAAGACGATGTTGCCTAATCTTCAGCTTCAGAAGATACCACACAGGAAACTTGAAAATCTTATCTTTTCAGTTTATAAGCAGATGATGAGCACTTATTTACTTGAAAAAGAGCTGATACCCGGGAAAAACTTAGTTGAAGTGGCATTCAGTGACCTGGAATATGATCCGATGTCAACAATAAGAAATATCTATAAAAGGCTTAATATTGATGGTTTTGATAAGTCTGAGCCCTCAATCAATGAATATATTGAAAGTAAAAAAGGTTATAAGAAGAATATTCATACAATAACCCGTAAAAGACTGGAAAGGATTCTGGCGGAATGGGATTTTGCAATGAAGGAATGGAATTACGATATCCCTGATAATGTGGAAATTATTAAATAGAGAATCCCGGGGTTTAATTATATCTTTGCAAATTTATGTTAGCTGCGAATAAAATACACATATTATTTATATCTGCATTTTTGTCGGTATTCTTGAATTCTTATGGCCAGCCCGAGAGTTATTGGGGGGTGAGCTTTAATACGGATGCTTCATTGCTATCCGGAGCTGTTGTTGGTGGTAACTCTGGAATAGCATCAATATATTATAATCCTGCCGGAATTTCCGAAATTGAAAATCAACAATTTGCATTGAACGCAAATTTGTTTAGCCTTGAGTACAGCAATTACTCAAATGCTATCGGTGGAGGAAATGATCTTTCAAATCTTGCGTTCAGGGTTCAGCCCCGCTTTGTGTCGTACCTGTACCGTTCAAAAAAGGATACTGCAATAAGTATTCAGTTTGCAATATTTAACAGGAATATCAGCAAAATAGATATGTATAATAGTGTTGACTATACTACAAACCTTATTAAGGAGGGAGTTAGTGAAAATTATTTCGGGAATTTTGACATCACTTCAGATTATACTGATTATTGGGGAGGCGCAGGAGTTTCTTATGAACTGTCTCCGAAGTTTTCAATAGGGGCAAGTTTGTTTTTTAGTGTTAAAAATATGACATATTTCAAGAGCATTAGCATCCTTGTGAATCCACTGACTGATCTGCTCCCTGATTCAATCCCCTATTATGATGCAACCTGGTCATCATATCAGAAACTAGTGATGTATGATGTAAGAATGCTTGGTAAAATCGGATTCAGATATCATGCAGGTGACTGGAGTTACGGTCTGAATTTTTCAATACCCTCTTTAAGATTATTTGGTAATGGTGATGTGAAAAAGATTATTTCACAGGCAAATATTCCCGGAAGTGATATTGCAACCGACGATTATAATTATCATGAGGTTGGAAACTATATGCTCGCTCAGTTTAAAGACCCTTTTTCAGTTTCATTTGGTGCAGTTTATGTCAGACCTTCAAAACGTTCAAGATACTATTTTTCAGCCGAATATTTCAGTAAGATTAATAAATACAAAACCGTTGACGGAACTAAAACCGTTAGTCCTGATGATGCATATCCCATACCTACTACCGACTTTTTATCTTATTACTATGCAGCCCATGCGGTTGTAAATATTGCTTTGGGATATCAGATAAGAATGACAGAGAATACGGAGGGACTATTTGGATTCCGGACAAATTTTAACCCAAGGAAGGAAATTTTTGATGATCCTGTCTCGCAGGGTGGGTCAGAGTTTTCGGTCGTACCTGCTAACCAGTATTATATTACGGGCGGGACTACATTTAAATATAAGAAGACCTCATTTCTCGTAGGATTACAACTGGCAATCGGTAATAAGAGAGACAATATTCAGTTTGTGAATTTTTATAATCCTGTAGTGTCTGATCCAGAAACAGGATTGTCAATACAGGGAGAGCGTAAATATGATATGGATTACACCTTTATTGGTGCAAGTCTTTTCCTCGGATTCTCAATCGGATACTAATTGTCCGGGCTTCTGTATTTCTGTTTAGTATTTTATTTATGTTCCGGTTAAACACTTTTGCAATTTGTTTGTTTCCTTGTTTAAATAATATTTGATGGCTACATTAATAATATATCTGCATTTTTTAAGTATAATGTTACTTATGGGTGCATTAATATCAAAATATTTATTGCTGAAAACAGAACAGTCTGATAACCAGCTTAAAATGTTGGCATATAGTGCCGTAATTCATCTTGTTTCGTTGGGCTTGCTTTTGGTTACAGGATTATTGCGCTGGTTTGTTTATGGGAAAGGAGCATTGTATTATTCGAAGAACCCTGTTTTTCATACCAAACTGACACTATATGCTGTAATTCTTGTCCTCGCAATAATGCAGTCGGTAAAATTGTTAAGATGGAACAAGTTAAGAAAAGAAAACCTGCTTCAGAAGCAGAATACGGTTTCGGCGAAGGGTATATTTGTTTTACTGAGGCTTGAAATAGTATTTGTTATAATAATCCCTCTTCTTGCTGTTATTGTTATGAGAGGAACCGGTGTCTAAAATGGAGTTAATAATCAATATAGTAATAATTTTAAAACAAAAACAATGGTTAAAACAATGTTAAAAAGTCTGTTCATTACAGTGATTGCAGTTGCTCTCACAATGAACGTTATGGGGCAAAAACAAATCGAAAAAATTAAAAAAAGCGGTGAGCTGAAAGTTGGAATGACCGGCACACAGCCCCCGTTCTCAATGAAAGCTAAAGACGGCTCAATTATCGGTTATGATGCTGATATGGCTGAGATGCTTGCAAACTCAATGAATGTTAAACTGAAGATTGTACAGATACCATTTTCTGAGTTGCTGAATTCACTTGAAAAAGGCGAAATAGATGTAATTATGTCAGGAATGACAATTACGCTTGAACGTAATATGCGTGCAGCTTTCGTAGGACCTTATGTTATCTCAGGGAAGTCAATTCTTACAAAATCACCTGATTTTTCTAAAGCTGATGAATCAAGCGACCTGAATGAGAATACCTTAAAACTGGTAACCCTTAAAGGTTCAACGAGTGAGGATTATGTTAAAGACGAGATGCCAACTGCACAATTAATCACAGTTGAGAATTATGACGATGGCGTACAAATGATAATTGACGGGAAAGCCGACATTATGGTTGCCGATTACCCGGTTTGTGCTTATGAGGCACTTGTGCATCCCGAAAAAGGACTAATTACACTGGCTCAACCTCTGACCATTGAACCGATTGGTGTAGCAGTATCACCTCATGATCCGCTGCTTCTTAATCTGGTTCAGAATTATATGACGGCACTTTCTGTTGTGGGTATTTTGGATGGTCTTGAGAAGAAATGGTTCGAGTCGTCTGAATGGCTTTCTGAGGTTGAATAAACAATAAAGGCATTTAAATAAAATTGAAGCAGCCCTTTTCTCGTAGAGGAAAGGGCTGCTTTATTAGCAGGTAAATCTTACAGGCCGAAGAAGGACTGTGCAGTCTGAATCCCGAAAGATTGAATTTGGTTTGTTGTGCCTACCTACAGCTGACTGTTTTATACTTTGTAGAGGGTTATCGGTGAATCATCAGTAGATTTACATATGCCTGCCGGTGCATTTTTTGTTGTGTATCGTAACAGTTTAAAACTCCTATTCAATATCATCGGTAAAATAAAGCTTGTTGTTTTTAAACAGGTTGAAATTCAGTGAAATATACCAGATATTCGATTTGAGGCCTTTATATGGATAGTAGTTAACCTGATCTATTGTTTCCATATAATCCTGGTTGTGGAAATTGCTCAGATAGTATTTAAACTTCACATTCATCCCATAAGGAAATTGTACACCCACAACAAAACCATGCTGGAAAGCGTTTACCCTGTTACCAAACCAGGATACAAGTTTATCTTTTCTGTCGTTTTTAAATGTCTTTTCTTTATAATTAAAAGCATAAGCCAGATCATAGCCTGCATACAGGAAAAAACTGTTCATCTTGCCGATTTTTATACCAAGCGGTACGCCGATATTATAGCTCCTGAACTTTTTTTTCACTACATCTCCGGTTTGCTGCTCAACATATTTGTCATATATGAAACCTACGTTTCTTACAAAAACACCTGAATAAACTCCAAAACTTTTGCCAAAATCAATATTATACATTTCCTGTATATTAAGGAAAGGAGTAAATCTCATAATATTCCCACCCGTCTCTCCATTGTCGTCAATATTTGCAAATGAGAAGATTGTTTCACTTCCGCCTGTCCAGTAACTGGTTGTCTGAGCCGATACGGTTAAATGGATTCCTGAAATTAATAAAGCAATAATTAAAATTTTTTTCATAATCTGTTTAAATTAAGTAAATTATAAATTTTTTTTGTTTCTTTGAATTAATCAATCTAACAATCTTTGATGGATATTGTTTAGTTTGACAAAATTAGCATATTTTTGTGATATGAAAATCGGAGTACGTTTATTGCTGTTTATTATCTCTATTTCGATGTCTCTTTTTGGCCAGCAGGAACGGGAAATGTTCAGTTTGGACGAAAATGATATTGTAAGTGACAATGTCGGTGATAAAACAGAGATCGTTTCGGCAAGCCGTTCTTCCAAATATCTGAAAGACCTTCCGATGACAATCTATGTTATTACCCGTGAAGAAATTTTGAAAAACGGATATACAAGTCTTGTTGACGTTCTAAAAGATATTCCGGGAATCAAAGTATCGCAACCAGGTTCGGCAATTGAAGGTGAAACATTCCTGATGCGTGGATTGATAGGCAATTACTATGCAAAAATTTTGGTCAATGATATTCCGGTTCAACCCTCTGTTGTTAGTGGAATGCCTCTTGCCGGACAACTTCCTGTCAGGGAAGCTGAAAGGATTGAGGTGATAGTTGGTCCTGCTTCTTCAATTTACGGAGGTGATGCTCTTGCCGGAGTTATAAACATCATTACCAAAACTTCTGACCGGCCTGTTTGGGGACAGGCTGATATTTCGCTCGGTGACTACGGCTCAAGCAACATAAATGTGATGATTGGCGGCAAGGTGGGTAAGAAAAAAAATATTCTTCAGTATTCGTTCTATGGTAGCTCGTCAAAACTTGAAGATATGAATGTTAAGTACGATATACAGAATCTTTATAATCCTTCGGTTTATGACACCGGTTACTCCTTTCTACAGGAACCTTTCTATGAAGGAGATTCAACTTCACCTAAGTTCGGCTATCTTCCTGCAAGTAGCGGGCAGGTAGGTTTCTCTCTTTCTTACAGGAATTTCACCTTTTCGTATATGAAAATGTGGCGGAAAACACATTCCTCCATCGGACAGGAAACCGATGTTTATGCCTACTATGACCCATCCAATTATTGGGGGGAGAATATTCAACGCTACTCTCTTAGTTACAATAAAACATGGGGTAAGTTGTCAAACAGAACATCTTTATCGTCTTTGTCATACCGGCTTGATAATTCTTCATCTTTCAGAATGATTATGGATGTCGGTAGTATGGGTAAATTGTATAAGTATGCCGCTTCCGACGATATTCTGCTTGATGAAGTATTGAATTATAGTATTTTTTCAAACCTTGATCTTACAGGAGGTTTTTCAATTCAGCTTTCAGGTAATCTTCCGAAAACAAATGATTTGAGTGAACCTTTCGGAAAAAATCTTTACTCACCGTTTGCAACAGAAGTTAACTACAGCGACCCGGTGCTTGGAAAGTTCGGTATTAACCCTGTAAATTTCTATAATATTGGTGGTTTTTTACAGCTCTTTTACAAGATGAATAAGTTTACTTTTGTGATTGGTGACAGATATGATTACAATTCGTTATACGGCTCAAAAAACAATCCACGGATAGCTGTGATGTATGAAATTGGTAGTAGTTTGTCGGTAAGAGGTTCTTTTGGTACTGCATTCAGAACACCATCACTATATTTTGCTTACAGCTCGCTTGCTTACCCTGACGGAGACGGAATATTTTACAGAACAATTCCCGATAAAAATCTGAAACCGGAACTTTTTTATGAGGCTGAGCTGGGATTGAGATACAATAATAATAAGCGTTTTTCGTCCGATATCGTAATTTATTTTCACAGAATAAACAATCAGATTACAAACTCCCTTGTTTTTATTGATCCTCAGGAGTATCCCGATGCAACAAATGAGGAAGGACTGACGACATCATTTGTTAATGATGAAAACTCACAGGCATCGCTTTTCGGTGTTCAGGCTAATTTCAGGGTGAAAAATTTAATAAATCCTGTAAAACTAAATGGTAACCTTTATTTAAGTTATTCAAAAGGTGAGGAGATATTACCCAATAATTTCGGGAAACTCGACCAGTACAGGCAGATGCCTAACTGGATGATGCAACTGAACTTTGATATGTCGCCATGGAAACCTCTTGTTTTCGTTTTTAGGAATATCCTGTCAAGCAAATGGGAAAAGAGGTACTTCCCGTTGCCTCCTGAGGTAATGAAGATTGCCGGGCTGCCCACAAGTGTGAAGGGATTTTATACTCTGGATTTTATTACCCGTTATTCTATTTCAAAAAATCTGAATGCATTTATTAATATAAATAACGTATTTAATGCTTATTACGGAGGAATAGATGCGTATAATGATATCACTAATCTTGTTTACAATCCGCAGTATGGAAGAACATTCAGGGTCGGTTTTACTTTTAGAATGGAATAATGTTTATTTAGAAATTTTTGATGAGTAGCAGTATTACAAAAATATGGTTTTTAGCTGGATTACGGAGTTTATCGTTGAGCTTACCGGTTTATCTTCTGGTCTTTGTTTTTCCGCTTTCAGGCTTTGCTCAGAATGGCGTTGATACTGCCACCATTAACAGGCTTAATGAATCTGCAAAGAATGCTTTTCAGAGAAATGATATTGACAGTACTGTCTATTATACTGATGAAGCAATTAAACTGAGCAGAGAGATATCTTTTAAAAATGGTAAAGCCGATGCTTTTCGTATCATTGCAGAAATAAGGGAAAAACAGAATAATTTAACAATGGCACTTAGATACTATTTTGGAAGTGTCAGGGAGTACGAGACGGCGAACGACAGTTTGCATGCTGCAGGAGTTAAGATTAGAATTGCCGATGTTTTTTACAAAGCAGGAATGTATCAAAAGGCCCTTGAGTATTATCTGGGCGCAGAGAAATATCTGCTTAGGCAAAACCGGGAATTTGATAAGGATGAATCTGAGCTTATTGAGAGTATTGCTGAAGTTTATTACAATTTAGAGGAGTATGACAAGTCATTGCAGTATTATGAACGTCTTGAGACAATATATTCAATGGCAGGCGATACTATTGCGAATATTGATGTTTACCATAAAATTATAAAATGTAATAACAATCTTAAACAATTTGACAACTCTTTGAAATACAATCTTAAAATACTTGATTATTACAAGGCAAAAGGAGATGTAGAACAGGAAATTATAGCTTTGAATAATACCGGTTTTACATATAAGCATTTGAATAATTTTCAGGAGGCACTGAACTGTTTTCAAAAGGCACGAGAACTGGAAAATGAAACAGGTGAAATTAAAAATTATGTTACGCTGTTAAATATTGCCATTGTATATCAGAATATGGATGACTATAAGAATGCTTTGAAATATATGCTGAAAGCCGAAAAGATTGCAGAGGCTTCCGGCGATAGTTTTGATGCTGCCAAAATGGATCATCTTACTTCAATAATGTATTTGAATAATAGAGATTATTATAACGCACAAACATTTAATAAAGAGGCTTTAAGGCTTGCTAAAAAGGGAAACAATACTTCAGTTTTAATAGCTGCTCTTTTGGTCTCTTCGAAAATAAATGAAGCGTTGTATGATTTTGAGGCGGCTATGGCCGATTACAGGTTGTATCTGAAAATTTCAGACTCTGTTACAGCAGAAAGCAATGCAAAAAGGAGAGAATTGCTTCAGCAGCAGTTTGTTATTGACAGAAGTGAAAGGGAAATTGAAAAGTTGCTTGCCGACGAAGACCTGAAAGATGTTGAGTACCAGCGTATAAAGCTTGAAAATGCCACAAAGGAGCAACAATTGAGAATTTTCAGGCAGAATGACTCAATTCAGAGATTTACTATTGAAAATCAGGAGCTTGAAAAGCAAAGAGTGATACAAGAGAAATTGCTGGCAGAGGAGCGTTATAATGCCGAAAAAAAGGACAGGGAGATAAATGATCTCCGGCAAAGGGAGACAATCCAGACACTTGAACTCGAAAAACAAAAAGCTCTTCAGAGGGAGAAGGAAAATGAAATTGAGCTCCTCAACAAAGAGAAACAGATAAATGATCTTAACCTGAAAAAAATAAGAGCACGAAATAAATTTCTATTTGGAATAGCAGCTTTGGCTCTGATTGTTCTGTATCTTGTATTCCGGATGCTGCGGTTTTCAAAGCGCACAAATAAAATTCTGATAAAGCAGAACAACGAAATAGAAAGACAGCGTGATGAAATCAATTATGAACACGAGAGGTCGGAAAAGCTGTTACTGAATATTTTACCTAAGGAGACGGCGGAGGAACTTAAAGAAAAGGGCAGTGCAACTCCGCGACATTATGAAATGGTATCGGTACTCTTTACCGATTTTGTCGGGTTTACTAAAATCGCAGAAAAACTTACAGCTGAAGAGCTTGTTGAAGAACTTAATAGAAGCTTTCTGGAGTTTG
>Ga0256913_10000062_pt1 | contig 43270 bp, 33 predicted proteins | sample Axial_MatmetaG_FD_185970 | JGI IMG/M metagenome (GOLD analysis project Ga0256913, IMG submission 185970) | Deep-sea worm associated microbial mat communities from Axial Seamount, Juan de Fuca Ridge, Pacific Ocean - Axial_Mat | ecosystem: Environmental > Aquatic > Marine > Oceanic > Microbial... | reverse complement strand
GGTTACAGTAGAACCATCTCCAGCAGGGTCAGCTCCGTCTAACCATAATACGCAACCCGCGATAGAAGTTGGAATATCCCCTCCGCTCCCATTTTGAGTTGAAACAAAATCAACGCCTGTAACATCTGCACCAGAAACGGTTGCACTTGCAGTGGCAGGAGCAAATGTGTAACCTGCTAGAGTTGGTGTAACTGTATAAGTTCCGTCAGCAAGTCCGCTGATTGTGTAATTTCCGGACGCATCAGTTGTTGCAGAATGAGTTGCATCTATTGCAACTGTAACGCCCTGGCTAATATCACCAGTAACTGTTCCGGAAACGGAATAGGTCTGTGATGATGTTACCGAAATATTTACAGTTGCAGTGTTTCCGTCAAGAGTTCCATCATTAACTTTATAGGTAAATGAGTCACTACCTGTATAACCAGAAGCAGGAGTATAAGAGAAAGAACCATCTGAATTCAATGTAAGTGTTCCATGTGCCGGATCATTTACTTTGATTGAAGTAAATGCATCTCCATCCGGATCTGAATCATTTCCAAGAACGCCTGGTGCAGAAGTATTCAATACAGTATCCATTAAAGTAGAATAAGAATCATCTAAAGCAAGAGGCGGTCGATTTCCTGGCGGTTGACTTTGAATAAGTATTTCAATACTGTCAGAAGAACTGTTGCCGTCACTATCTGTGGCTGTAAGAGTAATAATACTTGTACCTACAGAAAGGTTGTCTCTTGATATAGAATCTCCTGATCCCAAATAGCCATTAATGTTAGATGTCCACTGCAAACTACTTCCGGAAAGAGCCCCGTCTTCCGTATCTTGTGCATTGCCGGAAAATGTTATTGCATCTCCTTCTCTAAATGAATCCATGTAAGCAGGTGCAGTTATTGTTACTTCAGGTTTGCCTCCGGGTGCCTGGTTTGCTTCATTATAAATATTTTGAACAGCTTGGGCTGAAAGAACTGTTGAATAAAGGCGAACATCATCAATATCACCTTTATAAAAAGAACCTTTATTTCTTGCACCTATTTCAACGGAAGCGACACCTTTAGCCATGTTTGCCTGACTTGCCGCAGATCCATGAGCTGTACCGTCAATATAAAAATTCATTGTACTTCCGTAATCAAGTGTGAGTACTATATGATGCCATGCATCAGGAGTGATATATGTATTTGCAGATACACTGCCACTACCACCGTATCCATCTAATGTGTAAGTGAAAAATTGAGGGAGGAGTCCATTTGCATCTTTATGTATACGCATTCCCCATTCCCAATTAGCCGTTGCTGCTTTTGAGATTACATAATAGTCCCCTTCTTGAAGAGAAGCTGGCATTTTCACCCATACGCTTATACTAATATTATTTTCTGAAGGTGAAAAATAGTCCTGTGTGGCAATATTTACCGTATGAGTTCCATCAAAATGCAGAGCTTTAACCATTTTTCCAGGCACACTGTCATTATCAAAAGAGAAATTTGCTCCGAGTTCACCATTATTGACATTTCCGCTAAGGTCAGCGGCTGTGGTTCCCGAATTTTCATCTAAAGGTAAATGTACAGAAAGTCCACCCTCTGCTGCGATACTGAAAGTGAAAGGATTTTCATCAGGATCGTTGCTGTTTACAGTTACCGTTCCAGCCGAAAGACCAGCTGAAGAATCATAAGTTATAATAAAATTTGTATCTGAGTTAGGCTGGATAGGAGATTGAGGCTGAGATGAAATTGTAAATCCGTTGCCAGTTATAGAAACACCGGACAAAGTTAACTCTGCCGAACCTGAATTATTTATTGTGAAAGTTTTTTGTGCAGTTCCTGAGCTGACACCTCCAAAATTCGTTCCATCAGCATATGATGGTGTAGTGTCGCCATTGGTGATACTTAACCCATTTCCTGAAATGGTAATTTCTGGAGTATTTGTATCAACACATGTTCCTTTAATATTAATTTTAAATACACTAGCTGTCGAATCATTGTTAGCAACAGTTATTTTTGCATTAACATCACCTAATGCTGTCGGAGTAAATGTAATTGAAAAGGTTGCACTTTGACCCGGAGCAATAGCAGAAGGAACTTGAGCGTTTAAAGAAAATTCAGGTTTATCAATAGTTATTCCGCTAATTGATAAAGATTCAGTTCCGGTATTTTTAATAACATAATCTAATGTTTTGTTCTGACCCTGAGTTATGAGTCCAAAATCTGTGTTATTTGCAGCTTGTGGTGGATTATCTCCGTTTTCGATTTTATTGTTATTTCCGTATATTTCAATATTTGAACCTGTAACATTTACAAAAATCATATTTGTAGAAGTTGCCGAATTGCTGTCAGTTGCAGAAAATGAAATAATATGCATTCCTGTAAGTAGGCTTGCAGTAGAGATATTATCCCCGGTTCCAAGTTTTCCGTTTATACTAGAATTCCAACTTAATGAATTGCCAGTTAAGGTGCCATCTTCCGAATCAGTTGCCGTACCTGCAAATGAAATAACTTGCCCCTGACTAACATTATATATTGTGCCGGGAGAAACAGGGGAGGTGATACTTACAGTCGGTGCTGTATTAGGATAAAGATGTTTTTCAATGATTGAAAATTGAGGTTTATCATCACCGTTAATAGGATTCAGAGAGAATATATAAGTCTCATCAATTCCTTTTCCTGCTGCCCACCATGCCCAACCACGCCAGACATCATTGTTATCGTCCATATAATCAAGCATTTCATCAAGTGCCAGGTAACCGATATATTTCGGATCATCCAGTACTCCTGTATCACTTACAGGAGAAGCGTATTCTGAAAGGAATGCTTTAAAATTATTAGTCCTGCACCATGAAGTAAAATTTTTCAATCTGTCAGAACCGATCATATCACTAACAATATCAGCTGCACTGCCGTCACCATTTCCTGCGGAATTCAAAAACTGATAGACTTCAATAAGGATATTATTGGATGGATCTGTTAATGCAGTCATAGCTGATGAATTAGGGTCGCTTCCTTTATCCCATGCAGCAGCAACTGAACCTCCAGCACCGGGAACTGTAATAACATTTACGGCACCTGCACTTCGTATTGTAGCAATTGTATCATTTGCAATTCCGACCCATTCAGAACCGCTGTATCCCTGTGGTTTATGCATAAGTCCAAACCATACATTCGTATTACTTCCGTAAAAATCAGCTAATTGTTGCCATAAATTTTTAAACGCATCTTTTGAGACCGTAGCACTACCAATTTTTTCACCATTATATTTTCCAAAATTATAAGGTTCAATAATTACTTTCAGTCCTTTATTAATTGCTGTTTGAACACATTGTCTTAAGGCATTAAATTCACTTGTGTCAAAAGGTGTATTAAGTGTAGGCTGAAGTTTTTCCCAACTGAATGGTATACGGGCAATTCCAAGTTTTTTGCCTGTAAAATAATTGAAGTTAAAAGATGAAGGATATAACCCAGCTTCAGAAAGTTCGCCTCCTGAAAGATTTATCCCATTATAAAAAACAGGTGTTTTATCAGTATGTATATAAACATCAATTTCATCTGTTACAGTTTTTCCTGCATCTGTAAAATTAACTGTAATATGATGTTTGCCCCTTGTCATGCCCTGTGCGTTTAAAATTCTGCCAGTTCCTATATTTCCATCAATATCAGAAGTCCAGGAATACGCACTGTCTGTCAATACTGCAGAACCGTCAATTCGAATGCCCTGAGCTGAAAAAACAGCATTATCGCGTTTCATTGATTGTAGTGTTAAAGGTTTTGAAATTTTGACTTCAGGTTCGGTGCGTGGAGCTTTTTTCCAGGTTACTTCACGAATAATTGTAGTCTGCTGGTCAACACCTCGGAATTCATATTTTGTCACACTCAATTTTATATAGCGAATATTTCTGTTACACTGATAAGTATCTCCATCTACATCAGCCTCAACTCCCTGCGCATTTCCAATTTGAGCCCAGTTCTGTTTGTCATCTGAAACTTCAACTGTGTACCACCAGACTCTGCTGTCAGGGTCATAAAAAGGTAGAACCGTTACAGATTCAATATTTTGAATATCTCCAATGTCAATAATTGCCCAACTAGGCATTGGAACTGCCTGCCACTGAGTTGTCATCTGATGATCAACAAGATTATCCGCAGGATAACCATGTTCTGTATTCGGAGAAGATTCAACATCTAGCTTTGGAAAATATGGGGGAGCAAAAACTGCTAATTCCTCGTCAGTTATAGGACGCCCTAATGGAATGTCAATGTACTGTTGAGAAATAATAGTTCTGTCACTCGGATCAGGTCTGCTCCATAAACGCCAGTGCGAACTGTCAGTCTCCTGGATATGAAATTCTGCATTTGTATCCTGAAGGTATCTTTTAAGTCTATGCGGAAATGCATTTGCTTCTCTAGCATGAACCCACGCTTTCATCGTATCTATTATGTCCTGATAGTCAGAGTCATTTGTTACATCTACAGGATTAACAACATTAAGAGAAAATCCAGCATTAAATCCTGCTGCCTTTGAGCAGAACCATTCAATATCATCAACATCATATTCTTTTCTCAAAAGGTATCCGCCCATAAAACTAGGTAACAGGTTTCTTTCATAAAAAGACTGATTCATATTTCTGTATCTGGTATCTCCGTTTCTTAACTTTAAGCTTTCATCACCCCATTCATAACGCCCGATAATATGCCATAAAAAATGTCCTGCATTACTGGCACTTAATACATAGTTTTTTCGGTTGTAGTTGTTTAACATTCTTTCATAAAATCTATCAGCAAATCTTGTTCTACTGTATTCTCCATGACCTTCGCTCCAATTTGATTCAAGGCCGTCCATTGTTAAAACTTTAACATTGTATTTATTCGTATAATCTGCTAGATTATCCGCTACTTCCATATTCAGAACACCGTCTCCGGATGTTGAATTATAAGTTGTATCAATCCACATTATGTGTCCTAAAGTTCCGGCAGAATGAGGATGTGCAGTTGTTCCATAGCGTCCTCTCTGAATATTGTCAAGTCTGAACTGACCGCCTCCTAAATCTGTTTTTCCGTCATATACAATCAATTCACCAGAAGCTGCACCACTGCCGAAACGCAAAATTCTACCAGTAGGCCCCAGCATATTAACACTTACATTTTTTATTACAAAAGATGTATCAGAAGCACTTACATTGCTCACAAGTTCACAACTACCGTAGCTTTTTAATCTAGGATCAAGCTCTGTGACATAACGGTCATTCATGGAAATCATTGCAGACATTGTATGTGTACCAACCCAGTAATTATTATTTTCTACCTTGTTATTAGTAGTTGTATAACTGCCAACTCCATGATCTCCCGCAACTTCCGGAAACCAACCAGTGTTGAAATACTCATAATGACCAACCCCGTGAAAAGGTCCTGGTGTCGAAAAATAAAAAGTTTTAATATGACTGCCTTTAGCCCAGTCTATAATATTATCAACATAGTCTCCGAGACCTGGATTTGCGTTGTAGGTATTGGCGATATAAGTTGATATTGTATCATTACTTTCTTTAACCCATTCTCCATTATCTAATACAGGATGTGGTAACCCTTCACCTTCTTCAATTATTCCTATAGTATGCAGTGCGTCTTCAATTGGTGATCCGAATAAGGCTATTTTTGAATTAATAATACCGCCGTCATTGATAGGTTCTCTCTCGACTTCCTGAAAATTCATTAAAGTAAATTGTCCGGGATTACTGCGGTCTCTTGTAAAAGCTTGAAGAACTGAACCAAAGGAAGTTCTCCATGCTGTATCTCCCCACATTCTATGATTTTCTTTGACCTTTTCAAAAATATTTTCATACTCATTTTTGTCATTTATGCTTCTGATCATTGTATAATCGCATGAACTTGCAGCCTGAGGATATCCGCCGAGAGTTTTTACATTCAATCCTTGAATTCCTATTGCAAATGTCTCTCCCTGAGCTACTCCAATAGATTCCCCTATCCGTTTGTTTATCGTAGTAGGATAAGGTCCCCACAAAACCAACTCAACATCACTAAACGGCTGTACATCAATTACTTCAAAAGTCACATAAGAATTTTTTGTTACAACTTTTATTTTTACAGTTACACCTGTAGTTCCAAAATCCAGCAGAAGTTCTTTTCCTGGATCAGTCCATGTCATAGAAGAGGGTGGGTATTCTTTTACTGCACCACCATCTTTAGTAAGGCGTATCTGAAGTATAGGTGCAGGAACACCTTCCGGTAAATAATCTTTCCCTTCATTTACGGCAATAAAATTAGTAATATATCCATCTTTTATGCCTATAGCTAGATTATCGGTTATTAAATATTCAACTTCTCCTGCTTGAAGAAGAAAGGTAATGAATAAAAAGGCGATTGTACTAAGATAGTGTATTAGTCTCTGTTTATGCTTGTCCAATTCTATTTTTAAAAAATCTCTTTTCATAAAAAACCTCCAAATATTATTTACCTTAATTTCTAGTATTGAGCTGGTATTTTAAGCATTAAAGAAACTTTTCTTAGAAAATTAAATAGAAAAGTCTATTAACTGCTTATTTCAAGTAAATAATATAATGGAAAATTTCGCTATTTCAAGCAATTTTGCGTTTTAATTAATTTTTAACAATTTATCCGAAAGCAATATTATCTTTAAAATAAATAAAATCAATTTGTAAGTTACATTGACACTGTTTATTGTAATAAAAAAATGACTGGATTTGAAATATTCGGAATGTGAAAGAGAAAAAAAAGAGTCGTAAAAATACTACTTATGAAGATTAAAGATGATTTATTAAATAGAGGCGCTCTCTCAATTATCAGAACCCTGCAGGAGAATAAATATTCAGCATATTTTGCAGGAGGATGTGTCAGAGACATGATATTAGAGCTCCCGGCTTACGATATAGATATTGCTACTTCAGCTTTACCGGATGAAATATTAGAAATTTTCCCCAAATGCCTGAAAATCGGAGAAGCTTTTGGGATTATAAATGTTGTTGTTGATGGTATTAATTATGAAGTAGCAACTTTCAGGGAAGAGGATGATTACCGTGATGGGAGGCGCCCTGAAATTATTCACTATACTGATGATCCTGAAAAAGATGCAGCAAGGCGCGATTTTACTATTAACGCAATGTTTTATGAGCCTTTTACAGGAAAGATTCTTGATTTTTTTGACGGGCAGAAAGATTTGAAAAATAGTGTGCTTCAGACTGTTGGAGAACCTATGAAAAGGTTTAATGAAGATTATTTGAGGATATTGCGTGCTGTCCGTTTTGCTGTTCGTTTTGGTTTGACTATGTCGCAGGAAACAGCTGATGCTGTCAGAAAATCAGTAAAAGGGCTTCATCGTCTTTCCGGGGAGCGGATACGCGATGAACTCAACAAGATTTTTATTGGGAAACGCCCTGACGAAGCTTTGGAAATGCTTTTTTCATTAAACCTTCTAGACGAGGTATTGCCAGAAGTTTCAGCTATGTATGGAGTTAAACAGTCGGAGCAGTATCATCCAGAGGGTGATGTTTTTACACATACGAAACTTATGCTGAGTCATATGCCTTTCCCTGATGTTGAACTTGCCTGGTCTGTTCTTCTTCATGATGTCGGGAAACCGGGAGTTTTTGAACTTGATGAAAATGCAGTTCCCCGTTTTTATTGTCATGAATCTTTAAGTGCTGAAATTGCTGAGAATATATTAACGCGTTTAAAATTTTCTAATAAACAGAAGAAAAATATATGTACGGCTGTAAAAAATCATATGAAATTTGCTCATGTTGACAAAATGAAAAAGAGTAAACTTCTCCGGTTAATGACAGAAGAAACATTTTCGTTACAGCTTGAACTCCACCGGATAGACTGTATTTCGAGCCATAAAATGCTGGATAATTATGTTTTTCTTTTAGATAAGCTTTTGGAATTGAATAATACTCCTCAGTTGCCGCCGCCACTACTCAACGGATATGACCTTATTAAATTAGGCTTTACTTCCGGTCCGCAACTTGGCGAAATACTTAATGAAATTCGTGATTTGCAGCTTGAGGGAACAATTACTTCTAAAGAAAAAGCAATCAGTTTTGCAGAAAATTTATTGTAATGAATTTACAGATGATAATCTGCTTATTCTGTTGAATTTTTCAGATAAAAACGAAACTGAATTTACTGATGGAAGATTTTTCTCAATTTGTCCTGTCTGTTTTTTTCAACAGTCTGTAGGATTCAGGGAATATCATATATAAGCAGAGAGCACTCTATATTTCCATTGGGTATTAATAATTCATCTAGTGGTTTGGCTGATATGAATTTTTTATAATCAGGATGACCTGCATATAAGGCGACCCGGCACTTGTGCATTCTGCATACTGCTGAAGAAATATCATGTCTTAGTGCTGCAGATGCATCAAGCCTGACATCATAAGGGGGATTGGTTACAATGACAGAGGGTTTTGAACTTTGAAAATTAAGAACAGAGCGTTCTTTTATACTTATTTTTACCCGTGCGTTTTTCGCATTGATTTTTGTTGATTCAACCATTTGAGAAGAGATGTCAGATGCTTGAATGCTGACAGAAGGCGGATGAACAAGACTTCGTAATTTACCTTTGATTTCACGCAGTACAGATTCTGAATCGGGATTAAAATCGGCCCATTTTTCAAATCCGAACTGTTCTCTGAATAATCCTGGTGCAAAATCTGATGCCATGAGTGCCGCTTCAATGGGAATAGTCCCCGAACCGCACAAAGGATCAATTAATGGTATTTTTTTATCCCATTTGCTCAACCTTAATATTGCGGCTGCAAGAGTTTCCCGCAATGGCGCATCTCCGGTTGTTTTTCTGTATCCTCTTTTATGCAGTGGTTCTCCTGAAATATCCAGGTATACAGTGACTTTATTTTTTAGTATATATATAAACAGTTTCACATCAGCATTATCTTTTGAGACAGAAGGGCGACGCATTTTTTTATCCGCATCTCTTATTTGATCTACAACAGCATCTTTAGCTTTGAGCGCGGCAAATCCGCTGTGATTGATATTTGAAGCTGCACAAAATGCAGATATGCATATAGTCTGCTGATAAGTAATAAATTTTGTCCAGTCAACTGCTGCAATTCCGTTGTAGAGCTCCTGTTGATTTTCTGCAGTGAATCGTGACATAACCACTTGAATTCTCTGAGCTATTCTTGATTGCAGGCAGGCTCGCCATCCTTCATATCTGTTGCCGCGGAATGGAATACCGCCTTTATTTAATCTTACACTTTTAAAGCCGAGTTCCCGTAATTCATCACACAATGCGTGTTCTGTACCTGGGGCTGCGGATGCAAAATATTCTAAGATTTCGTCATCGTAATTTTTGGGAGAAATATTATTCATAGTAATGGTGTTTTTTTAAGTTGTTATGGTGTAATATTCAACATAACAACTGCCTGTGCTGCTATGCCTTCTGCTCTGCCGCAAAACCCCATGTACTCTGTCGTTGTGGCTTTTACAGAAACGCAATTCGGATTAATTTGCATTATATCAGCTATTTTTTTCTTCATTTCAGGGATAAATGCTGAAAGCTTAGGGGTTTGTGCAATTATAACAGAGTCGACATTAATAACAGAAAATTTGGGAAGTTTATCTGAATGTAAAATAGCTTTTAAAAGCAATAAACTGTCTGCATCTTTATATTCAGGGGAGTTATCAGGGAACCATTGTCCGATATCACCTGCCGATAGTGCACCTAATACAGCATCAATAACGGCGTGAGTCAGCACATCAGCATCACTGTGTCCTGCTAATCCTTTTTCACAAGGTATATCAATTCCTCCGAGAATAAGCTTTCTCTGCTTTTCAAATTTATGTGCATCAAATCCAATGCCTATTCTGAAGTTCATATAAATTTCCGTTTTTTACCAGGCTTCAACTGTATAAGTTACGACCTGGCGTGCTGCATTTCTACACGCCTGCTGCACTCCGCGTCTGCGGGTCGTCTGAGGGTCTGTAAAGATCTGATATTTTGCATTTCCTGTTACACGCCTTTTGGGAATCAGAGGGCGTTTTTTGCCGGGGATTATTACTTCATATTCAAAAGTTACCTGCACTTCCCATTCAGCGGCTCTGAAAGTCTGTTCCGCATCAAAAGATGCATGGGCAGTAGAAACTGTTTTAACTTCCACGACACGACCGAATATGATACAGTCAGCTGTTTTCAAATCTTTTAATTTTAAAGAACCGTCAAATTGAATTTGTTCACATATTGCATTTCGTAAATCTGCAGACACATAAGGTTCTTCTGTTTCATTAGTAACCGGTGCTACTGCAACAGTTTTAATCTGCGGATGCATCAGAGATCCCACATGGTAACCACACGATATCTGCGATAAAGAAATAATCAGTACTATCAGTATAAGTAGTGATGCTTTAAGAATACCGTAGCCCTTATCTGTTGTATTTACATTTGTTCTTTTTAAAAGTAATTTCATATTAGTAACCTGAATTTAATGTATTTCTTCAACCTTTTCATCTGACTCTTCTGTTTCCTGAATAATATCTACGCTCTCCTGAATGATTTTTTCAATTCTTTCTTCATCTGTTTCAGGTTTGAGATCTTCAGATTCTTTTTTCTTCTCCAATTCTTTCCGTCTTTCTTTCAGGCGTTGTGCTATAATTTCCGCACGCTTTTCTCTGTAGGAATTTCCTGCAACCTCTTCAGCTTCTTTTTTAGCATTATATTCGTTTTCGGCGCTCGTTCCGTCTAAATCCAAATCTTCAACCGGTAAAAGCCATTTTCCTCCGCTTGCTTGAGGTGCAACAAGAATAACTTTAGGCTCAGGCTTGAATTCTGTTATTGGGTATTCAATTTTTTCTTTTTCAACAAATGGAGGGGGATTGAAAGTCAGGTCGTTTTTTTTAAGATATTTTTTTGCATATTTTGCATAGGAACTTGAAGGGTATCTCGAAAGAAGATCATTGTAATAACGCAGTGCAGCTTCTTCATTTTTGCGTGACTGGTAGAATGATGCAATCGTATAAAGACGCTTTGCCCGAACCTCATTAGTATCTTTCAATGCCTGTTTTATCCATTTTGTTTCAGGGGAGTTCCGGTATTCTTTAAATGTTTCCTTTAAAACTTCTTCCGCCTCTCTGGCGTATGCTCCATCTCCGTCGCCCCCCCGTGCCGCAAATTGAACCAGAGCATTTGCAAGTTCAAATCTTGCAAATTTAGCATTATCCGTGTCGGGATGTTCTTTTATAATCTTTCTGAACATATCAAGAGCTTTTACATTTTTACCTTTCTGAAGATACATTCTTCCGAGTCTGAGTTTTAAAGAGGATGCAAAAGATGCAAAAGGTGCTTGTTTTAAAACTGTTTCATAAATTTCAACCGATTTGTTTTTGCCTTTAATCCATGGTAGCCATGATAGCTTTATATCTCTATGACCTCTTGCAAATTCGTTGCCTATGCTGAACTCTTTTTTTACGACCGCTTCAAAATTAATCTGATCTGAAAAGCCAATTATAAGTTCCTTAAGGCAGATGTATTCTTTATATTTCTGGTTGGCTTTATCATAGGCAAATGCCGCCTTTTTAAGAGATTCAAGCTTTATATTAGGTGAATCTGCATAGAGTTTTGCGGCAAGATAGTAATCTCCTGCTTTTTTATAGGATTTCTGCTCAAGTGCGGCATCCGCTTTATCCAGCTCTGTTTGTGCTTCCTCATCTGTTGCTCTCAAAAGATTTGCAATCAGAGTCAGGAAAACTATTACAATAATGTATATTTTACTTTTCAATTATAGTAACCTTATATTTTTTACCTTTAAAAGAAGTAAGTTACCTGTTAATTTAAAAAATACCATAAAATAAATAATTAATTTGCAACCAGATTGACAAGTCGTTTTGGAACTGCAATTACTTTAATCACTTTTTTGTTTTCTATAGCTTTTTTAACTTCTCCATTTTCAAGTGCCGCTTTTTCCATTTCTTCCCTCGAAAAGGAGGCCGGCATCATCATCTTACATATAGGACGACCCTTTAGCTGAATCAGAATTTCAAGTTCATCTTCGACAATTAAAGATTCGTCGAATGAAGGCCACTGTTCATAGGTTAATGTATCGTTAAATTCGAGATATTCCCAAAGCTCCTCAGCAAGATGCGGAGCATAAGGAGCAAGTAATTTTACAAAACTTTCTGCAGCGTTTTTTGGAAAATCAGATTTTTTTGCAAATTCATTAACAAAAATCATCATCTGACTGATCGCTGTATTAAAATTCATAGATTCTGTATCTTCTGTTACCTTTTTAATGGTGGCGTGCAGAATTTTAAGTTCAGTTTTACTCATTTCTCTATTTGAAACCGGTGCATCCGTAAATAAATGCCAAACCCTTTTCAGAAATCTGAATACACCGGGAATTGCTTTTGTATTCCATGGTTTGGTGGCGTTTAGTGGTCCCATAAACATTTCATATAATCTGAGAGTATCTGCACCGTAATCTTTAATTACATCATCCGGATTGACAACATTTTTCAGAGTCTTTGACATTTTTGCAACAATCTGTTTGAGTTTTTCGCCTGTCTCTTTATGAATGAATTCTCCATTTTGCTCAATAACCAAGTCGGATGGAACTTTCGAGCCTCTCTGATCCTCATAGGCAAAAGCAAGAATCATTCCCTGATTGTATAACTTCTGGAAAGGTTCATTTGTCGATACTACTCCCAAGTCAAAAAGTACTTTATGCCAGAAACGCGAATAAAGAAGATGAAGAACTGCATGTTCAGCACCTCCCACATACAAATCAATCGGCATCCAGTATTTTTCTTTTTCAACACTGAATGGAGCTTCTGAGTTATCCGGGTCAATATAACGAAGATAATACCAGCATGACCCCGCCCACTGCGGCATTGTATTGGTTTCTCTCCGCCCTTTCATTCCTGTTTCAGGGTCGGTGTAATTGAGCCAGTCTTCAGCATTTGCCAGTGGTGATTCACCTGTTTCCGCAGGATGAAAATCGTTCATTTCAGGCAATTCTACCGGCAGTTCGCAATCGTCAACCAATTTAATTGATCCATCTTCCATATGAATAACAGGAAAAGGCTCTCCCCAGTATCTCTGACGGCTGAAAAGCCAGTCCCTAAGTTTATAATTGACAGCTTTTTGACCGAGAGATTTACCCTCAAGCCATTCTGAAGTTTTTTCTTTCGCCCGGGTTACTTCAAGCCCGTTAATATCCAGACCTGAATCATTCGATGAATTAATTAATGTCCCGTTTCCAGTCCAGCAGGCTTTGCCATTCAATACATCGTCCAAGTTTATTCCGGCACTTTTTAACTCTGTTTTATCAGGATCGATTATACATTTTACCGCAATTTTAAATTTTACCGCAAATTCAAAATCCCTTGTATCATGAGCAGGAACTGCCATAATTGCACCTGTTCCATATCCCATCATAACATAATCCGCTATCCAAATTGGAATTTTCTGATTATTTACCGGATTAACGGCATAAGCACCAGTGAAAATTCCAGTTTTATCTTTTGCAAGATCTGTTCTGTCTAAATCAGATTTCAGAGCAGACTGCTTGATATAGGTATTAACTGCTTCCAGCTGATTTTCAGTTGTAATTTCAGAAACAAGTGGATGTTCCGGTGCTAATACCATATATGTAGCACCAAAAAGGGTATCTGGACGGGTTGTGAAAACAGTTACTTCTTGATCAGAACCGGCTATTGAAAAATTAACTTCAGCTCCTACTGATTTTCCGATCCAGTTTCTCTGCATCTCTTTTATGCCCTCAGGCCAGTCAAGATTGTCAAGACCTTCAAGAAGGCGTTCAGCATAAAGAGGAATTCTCAAAAGCCACTGTTTTAATTTCTTTTTGAATACATTTTTTGTGCCGCACTTTTCATGTGAACCGTCATTTAATACTTCTTCATTTGCACATACAATCTTACAATGGCTGCACCACCATACATTTGCATCCTCATAATAGGCGAGGCGTTTAGAATCAATATACTCACGAACCGCTTTTTCCCCTTCATTTTTTACTTCGTCAGGAACTGGAAGTTCAGAGATATGTTTACCTCTGTTTTCTGCTTCATCAAACCAAGTCTCATATAACTTTTTAAATATCCATTGTGTCCATTTATAATAATTCGGGGCTGTAGTCGAAATCTCTCTGTCCCAGTCATAACTTAAGCCCAGGCTTTTTATCTGCTTACGGAATACATTACAGTTCTTCTCAGTTGTGATTTTTGGGTGTGTCCCAGTTGCTATAGCATATTGTTCCGCCGGTAATCCGAATGCATCCCATCCCATCGGATGAAGAACATTAAACCCGTTCATCCTTTTAAATCTGCAGTAAATATCAGTTGCCGTGTATCCTTCAGGATGACCTACATGTAAGCCTGCTCCACTTGGATATGGAAACATATCTAATACATAAAATTTCTTTTTTCCAGGCTCTTCTGTTGTTTTGAAAGTCTTGTTTTCTTCCCAATATTTTTGCCATTTAGGTTCAATTTTAGCAAAATTATATTTTTCTGACATAATATCTTCCGTTTATTTGTAATTAAAAAATGTTAATCCAATAGTTTTATTTAACAATAATCGGGAATTAATCTATATTAATTTTTAATATATTCAATTATAAATATGGAAAAACTTTATAAGCTCTTAAAAAAAGGTATAATTTTTTCTTCAGCAGCAGGGTGTTGTAAATAAAAATAACTTGTTTTTTTTAGGTTTGATGTTATTATTTACAATGAAATGAATAGTCTGATCACTTATTTGAAAGCTGATTAACTCTATTTTATTTAAATGTATGTCGCAATAATAAGGAAACTGGTATGGCAAAAACGAAATTTATTGATAATCAACTGATAAAAATAAGAGATAAACTTCCTTCAGTACCTCAGACAAATATTGCAGAATCGGGACAGGAGAATGATCAGCTTTCAGTATCTGAAGGATTATCAATGGAATTTGTTGAATCAGAAGATAAACTTAATACAAAAGCTGAAGAAGCGGGAAGTGAGACGCTCCGCAGTTCGGAGAGGGTAAATAATTTAAAAAAGAACCCATCCAAAGTCCGTGGCGGAAGTGCTGTTGCAAATGAACGGGAGTGGAAAAAAGCTATATTTAAGCGGTGGGATGAATTTAAAAATATACGACATGACATATTGAAGCGTTTAACTGATGCTAAAGTTATGATTCCCCAGGAGAGCGAGAAAGCATTTCTCAAAATTAAAGAACTTGAACTTGCATCTGAGACGATTGAAAATCTGCTTGAAGATGTTAAGAATATAGATGATTCAACCTGGAGCAGGCAGGATTTTACTGCAGAATTAGCTCGTGCAATGAGGAAACTTGAGCATTGTCGTCTAGAGTATATGATGACAATTTCTAAAATTGAAAAGCATGAATCAGTTAAGACTGCAAGTATAGATTCCTCATCAGGAAATAATAACAGTGTAATTCATGAATTATCCTCTTTGAGTTTTCAGCAATGTTTTAAACTTGGGCTTGGCTTTTTTATGCCACTGATTATCGCTGTGTTTTTTGCTACATTACTTTGGGGTGCAATTTATTTTATTTCAATCCATTAAAATAGGGGGGGTAATGAAAAAGAAATATTTTGAAAATTTTGAAGGTCAGAAGAATATCGCACATCTCTTAAATTATTCTTCCACTAAAAAAAATACCTATGCTTATGCAAAATCATCAGGAATGAGTGTTCGGAAAAATAGAATTTTGATGCTTTTATTTGCCGTTTTATTGCTAATTATAGGGTTTTTTGGAGTTTTTTCTTAAAAAAACAGAAAAAAAACTGAACTTGATTTGAACTTAATGAAAAATAGGTTATATAATGAATATCGCAATTAACAAATTAATTTTTTAACAAGGGAGAGTAGAGATGGTTACATTCTACAATGTTAAGAAAAGAGAAAAGGTCGAAATCGAAGAAAAGACCTGTACTAGAGTTGTATATACTAGGCAGACAGCTAAAGGTGAGCAGAAGCGTTATGCTTTAAAAGCAAAAGACGACGATGGTACAAATCTGACTAAGTTTATTAATAAAGAGACTTTTGATAAAATGGCAGATCTCAAAGTGGAAAACAAGTAAGATAATTCTTGAATTTCCGTATAGAAGCCCCGTTATTAACGGGGCTTTTTTTTTGTTTTTAAATGGTGCCTTTTCTTGAAAAAAAACTTTGAGGCAGTATAATCAAATAGGTATGGAAAGTAAAACAGAATATTGGGGTCTTGGATTTTTCTGTTTTTAGTATATATATATTGATGAGGATAAAAGAGATATGACAAAATTAATTGTTGCTTTAGATAAAGATACCCTTGAAGATGCAATGAATATTGTAAATGCTGCCGGTGATGAAGTCGAATGGTATAAAATTGGCAGTCAGCTTTTCTGTACTGAAGGAGTAAAGGCTGTTAATGAACTGAAAAAACGAGGGAAAAAGGTTTTTCTTGATTTGAAATTTCATGATATTCCGAACACTGTTGCTAATGCCGTTGCAGCAGCAGTCAGAATGGGAGTCGATATGGTTAATGTCCACGCTTCAGGAGGTTCTGAAATGATGTCTGGTGCAATGCAAGCTGCAGTTGAAGCTGGGCGAAATAGAAAATTTCAACCACTTGTAATTGCTGTAACAGTACTTACCAGTATGAATCATGAAACACTTAATGAAGTACTTAATACGAAAGGCGACGGGATTTCTCCCGCTTCTCATGTTATACACTTAGCAGGACTTGCTGAAAAAAGCGGACTCAATGGGGTGGTTTGCTCTGCTCACGAAATTAATATGATAAAAAATTATTGTGGACGGGATTTTGTTCTGGTTGTCCCCGGAATTCGCCCGTCAGGTTCAGCTCTCGGTGATCAGAAAAGAGTAATGACGCCAGCAGAGGCCGCCGAAAAAGGAGCTGATTTTATTGTTGTAGGAAGACCGGTTATAATGGCTGAAAACCCTGCTGAGGCAGCAAAAAGAATAAATGATGAGCTTGCTAGTGTAGCTTCTTTTTAGTTTAATTTTAGATTGGGAGATTTTTTAGAAATGCTGATAACGAGTTTACAAAATCCTGGAGTGAAACTTGCGCGTTCACTTCGAAAAAGAAAAGTACGGGATGAATCAGGGTTATCTCTGATTGAAGGATACCGTGCCGTTTCTAGAGGATTAGAGTGTGGACTTAGTTTTAAAGTATGCTATTATGCTCCTGAACTTTTTTTAGGAAAAAATGAACCGGATTTATTAAATAAACTCAGTGCTTCAGGAGCTGATGTATTGGAGACAACTGCTGATGTTCTTGCAAAAATAGCCTATAGAGATAGACCGGAAGGAATTTTAGCTCTTGCTTATACTATTAAACATGAGTTTAAGGATATGCCTGTTAATCCGCAAGGATTATATCTTGTTGCTGAATCTATAGAAAAACCTGGGAATTTAGGGTCTATATTGCGTTCTGCTGATGCAGTAGGTGCTGATGGAGTAATTGTTTGTCAGAAACGGACGGATATTTATAATCCGAATGTTATAACAGCTTCAACTGGTGCTCTGTTTTCAATGAATTTGGCAGAATGCACAGAACAGGAAGCTTTGGAATGGATAAGGAGTAATTCATTGAAAATATTAGCTGCTACACCTGAAGCTGAAACGCTTTATACGGATGTTGATATGACGCAGGGAGTAGTAGTAATTGTCGGAGCGGAACAATACGGACTTTCGGAATTCTGGAAACAACATGCAGATATTACTGTCAGAATACCTATGCTCGGTTATATTGATTCGCTGAATGTCGCAACTGCGGCAACAGTTATTTTATATGACGCAGTTCGCCAGAGAGGCGGAACTGTAGAACAAAATTAGTTAAGGTGTAATATTTTATGGCAGATACAATAAAACTTTTTTGTCCGGATTGTGATCAGAAATTAGAAATTGAAATTATTCCTGGTGTTCGATCGGTGAATTGCCCCATATGTGGTGGTAAAATTATTATTCCTATAATCGATAAAGAGGAAAAAAGAGAACCGAAAGTTACTCCGATTCCTGATCCTGATAGAGAGAAGGATATAGACTTTGAGCACCTTCACAAAGTTTTCGCAAATGAGAATGTTCGTCAACCTTCCGGAATGGAAAAACATCTTGACTTTCAGAAATTTAGTCCGGAACCTGAGCCTCAGAAAAAACCTGAGAGGAAACGCAGTTCATCTCAGGAAAAGAGGAGTACAAAACCTAAGCGTCAGGCACCAAAAAAGAAAAAAAACTCTTTCTCTAGAAAGCCGATGTTTACTCAGCCCAAAGGTCCGTTTGATAAATATGTTCGCCCTGTAATTGCAGCTCTTGTTGTGGGTATAATTTTATTTGCAGGTTATAAATTTGCAATGAATGAGATTAACAAGGAAAAAGCATTTCGTGAACAAGTAGCAAGAGAACGCGAAGCAGCAATGCGATTGCGTGAACTGCAGAGAGAAAAAGAAAAACGCAAATCTAAAGATGCCTGGGCTGCAATACTCAGACAAGTTAGACCGTCAAAACTGAAAACCGAACAGGATTTTGATGATGCTGTCTCTTTAGTTAAAAATTTTAAAGGTGGAGATGCAAATAAAAAAGTTACTCTTCTTACACAGATAAAAAAATACAAACGCCTTAGAATTGCTCATATTTTAAAGGAACTTCAACTTGAAGCTGAATCTTTGGCGGCTGAAAAAAAATATTCTGAAGCGGTCTCTTTATATCAGGATTATTCGGGAGATTTTGCTGAAGAAACAGCAGGAGAGAGAAATAAGCGTGTTGCTGAATATTTAGAAAAACTTGATGTTATGAAAGAACAGAAAAATATGGCGGCGGCTAAATTAGAAGATAAAAAAAACCTGTTTTTGGGTGAGATTTGCAACAGTTTACTTTCTGACAATATAAATGGAGCTTTGGCTTCTCTGAAAAATTCTAAATTTAGTGCTGAACTTGCAGATCTAAAAAAAGATTTAGATGATATAAAAAATATCAAAAAAATTGTAATTGATTCATTCAGAAAACAAATTGGAAGAAGAATATCATTTGAGGCTATGAATAAAAAACATTCACTTACTCTGAAAAAAGTTTCATTTGACGGTTTGATGGAGTTTGAATCGAAAAGTGGGACAGTTGAATTAACTAAGAAATTTGTTTTCTCTGACCTTGGTGAGCCTGAAAAAATTACAAGACTTTCAAAAATTAATAAAAGAGCTGCAGCTATATATGCCGCTGTAAAAGCGACAGAAATACGCAAATTTAATGATGCTGAAAGATTTACTTCCCAAATGGGGCAACTTGCAATCCCCTTCAAATCCGTTTTGGATAATATGAAAAACGGTACTTTTGTGAAGCAGAAACAAACAAAAAAAATTGGATTTGTTTCTGAAAAAATTAATTTCAAGAAAATTAAATGTGATGTAAAAGTTAGTCGTATAAGTTCTAAACTTGAGAATAAAGCAGAAAGTTATGTTGAGAAAATTAAACTTAAAGCATCTGTTAAAAATTTTAATAAAGTTCCATTAGATAATGTCTATTTGAAAATATTTGTAATCGCATCATCTTTGAAAAAGAAACATATTTTAAAGGTTATTCAGAGTTTCTCGAAAAAACTGTTTGTTAAAGAAAATGGATTCTACTCAAAAGAACTATCTTTTAAAAATACATATTCAAATGAAATCGAACTTGATGTGCAGGGTGGCTCTTTCGGAATGAATAATGCTAATGGGTATAAATATTATTCCTGGCTTTTAGTAATATGTGATTCAAAAGGTGAAGTATATAAAGCTGAATCAAAATATAAAAAATTTAAGTTGAATCCTGAAAAAATTATGGAGTCAAAAGGTAAAGATTTTAGAGATTTTTAAACAAAATAATATTTATCAGGTGAATTATGAGTTTTATTCCTGAAGATGTTCTCAGTCAGATTAAGGATAAAGCGGATATCGCTGATGTTATCGGATCATATATTCACCTGAAAAAATTTGGTGCTTCTTCCTATAAAGCCCTATGCCCGTTTCATAAAGAGAAAACTCCCTCTTTTAATGTCAATCCGGCAAAACAGATGTTTTACTGCTTCGGATGTCATAAAGGAGGGGATGTATTTAAATTTGTAATGGAGCAGGAGGGGGTAACTTTTGTTGAAGCTGTACACTTGCTTGCTGACCGCTACGGAGTTATTGTTCCTGAGGATAATAAAAATAATGCACCAGGGAACATTCATTCCGCGTCTCAACCGTTTAATAAAGAGCGGTTGTATAAATTAAATGAACTTTTAACATCTTTTTTTGAAAAAATCCTGCATGAAAAACAGAATAAAGCTGTTTATGGGTATCTTAAGAGCAGGAATCTGCCTTTGAATATAATTCAGCAATTCAGATTAGGCGCAGCTCATGACAGCTGGGACAGTGCTATTAATTTTGCTCTTAATTCCGGTTATTCTGTAGAAGAATTAGCTTTAATCGGTGCTGCTGTGAAAAAAGAGGAGAGCGGTCATTATTATGACCGTTTCAGAAACAGGTTAATCTTTCCTGTTTGGGATACTCAGGGAAGAGTGGTTGGTTTTAGCGCAAGAACCATTGAACAAAACCCGCAGGGTGCTAAATATGTGAACACTCCGGAAACTCCGCTTTTTATGAAAGGTCGCATCCTTTATGCTCTGCCTCTTGCCAAAACTGGTATAAAAGAGGCTAAGCATGCAATTCTTTGTGAAGGACAGCTAGATGTTATTGCTATGCACAGAGCAGATTTTACTAATGCTGTTGCTCCGCAGGGTACCGCTTTTACTGATGAGCAGGGACGCCTGCTTAAACGCTATACCGACCAGATTATGATTGCCTTTGATGCGGATAATGCTGGAATTAAGGCAACCCTCAGAGTGTTGGAAATTCTTCTGCCGTTAGGCTTCGCCGTTAGAATTATGGTCATTCCACCAGGCAACGATCCGGATTCCATTCTGAATGCTGAAGGGGCTCAGGGGCTGCGTCGAATTCACGAGGCGTCTTTTGATTTTTTCGATTATCTTTTTCAGATTTATTCGACTCAGTTCGACCGGAATTCACCTCAGGGTGTAAGTAAAATTCACGAAAATATTCTGAGAAAAATTGCACTGATTCCAAACAGTGTATTGAGAGCATCATATTCATCTAAACTTGCTCACTATCTTTCTCTACCGCAGAATGCTGTTTTTACTGAATTAAATAAACTCAGAAAACGGGACTCTTTCAGAAAACGAGGTCATTCTGAAAAAAGAGAAGTTCAACACACGGCATCTACAGACAGTCATACGATTATTCATCAGGTCCCTCTGCAGATCGCCAGAGCCGAAGAGGATATCCTTGAAATAATTCTCTCAGGAAGTTCCTACGCGAGAACTCTTGCCGGTGAACTCCCTCCTGAAATGATCTCTCTGACACCTGTCGGTTCAGCAATTAATAAAGTTCTCGCAATGACAATTAACGGAGAGTGGGACGCTGCAGAGGAAACTCTAAAGGAAGATTTAAGAGAGAATCCTGCACCGGTTATCAGTAGGATACTGGCGTCTCCACAGTTACCCTCGGAAAAAGATGCTGAGACTCGTGAAATGCTTCTTAATGAAGGACTTTTAACCTGTATCAAAACTATAAAAAGTTATTATCTGAAAAATAAAATCAATCAGGTGAAAAATCAGATTCGCTCTGAAATCGATTCTGATAAAAAAGAAAAACTCCTTAGAGAATGTATGATTCTTGATTCTGACCTGAAAAAACTCCATACAATTAAAAATAGAGATTAATTCTTTTTCTGAAGCTTTATACACGCTTCTGACAGGTATTTTTAAATTCTATCTTTTCTGCCGGAAAATTGTGATATATTAATCTTAAATAAAGAATGAGAGTGTAATTAAAAAAGAAAGGAGAGTTGATTATGCAGGATTATTCAGATAAATACAATAAAAATGATTTCTGGTCAAAAGTTGTAAATGTTTTCAAAAGTGCCGGTAGAGAACTTATTGAAAAAGCTTTAACTCTCTATTACTGCTTTGAAGATCCGCTGACCCCTTTATGGGTGAAAAGCATGATCATTGTAGCATTGGGATATTTTATTTTTCCGGCTGATACCGTGCCGGACTGCCTGCCTGTTATCGGTTACAGCGATGACCTCGGAGTACTTGCCGGAGTGTATGTTACAATTTCCGCATATATTACTGACGAACACATTCAAAATGCCAAAAGAAAAACCGACGCTCTTTTCGGTTGCGCTTAATTAAATATATTTTTAAATTCAACCGCTGTATTTTTCCTATCAGCGAAGATAAAGACTCTGCCTACTACTCGAGCAACGCGACAGTTGAGCGGAGCGAAAAACCCGGTACTACAAACGAAGTGAAATGTGCATATTGAACTTTTGATGCATGGATTATAAGATTCAATTATCACCTTATCGTCAAAAATTCCTCTCACAGAGGCACAGAGTTCACTGAGTTTTTTTATAGGAAGCAGATACGGGAAATACACTGGTCAAAGTTTTCCTGACCGCTTAATATACCGATTTCCACACGCATAAAGAAGATTGGAATATCTCTTCTGAATAATCTTGGGAAGCGGACAGCATCTTTTTCAGTTGTTACGACCATATCAGCTTTTGCTCTTTTTGCGTTATTAATAAAATCAATCAATTCCTGCTGGGAATATCTGTGATGGTCTACAAACCGTTCAGTGTATACGATTTCTGATCCGAAGTTTTCCAGAAATTCCTCGAAACTGCGCGGGTTTGCTATTCCGCTTAGAGCCGCAATTTTTTTACCCTGCAGAATATTCAGGTCAAGCTGTTCTTTTTTATTATAAACATTTTCAAGATATTTAGGTTCATGTCGGCATTCAATAATTTCAGCTCTTCTATTATGTTTGCGCAAAAATATTTTCAAATGTCTCAAGTGTTTTCCTCCGTTTGATTTTGTCAGGAAGATATAATCGGCACGCCTGATATTTTTTATTGGTTCTCTGAGGAGGCCTCTTGGCAGAACATGGTGATTATGGAAAGGCTGAGTTGAATCAACGAGTACAATATTAATTTTTGGTTTCAGGTCCAGGTACTGGAATCCATCGTCAAGAATGAGCGTATCAGCTTCAAATTCTGAAATTGCAAATAATCCTGCTTTAACTCTGTCCTTATCCACAAGAACAACGACATCTTTTAAATTAGAAGCGAGCATATATGGTTCATCACCCGCTGTTGCGGAGTTCAGTAGGAGGTTTTTTCCGTCGGAGACTACTCTTGGCGGGACTTCGTGTCTTTTTGAAGAAAAGCGTTGTTTCAGTTTTTCCCAGAAAGAACGGTCTTTACTTCTGTATCCTCTGCTTAAGATTGCTACTTTTCTGCCTTTCTGGCGTAGAGTTTTTGAAAAGACCTCAACTACAGGAGTTTTTCCGGTTCCGCCGCAGGTTAAATTGCCGATACTGACAACGAGACAGCCGAGTGCTTTGTTTCTGTAAATTCTTTTATCATAGACCCAATGTCTGAATTGTACAGCACGCCTGTAGAACCGGGAAAACACAAAGAGTATTCCACGCACAATTTTATCTGCTGAGGAGAATCTCTGTCCGTTAATCAGCTGAAGAAAATATCTTTCTAAAAATTCACCTAATTCTCGCTTTGTCATTAAGGAACCAATATCTTTCTATAGTTTTTAAATTAAAATATTAAATAAGTTATGAAAAAAAGCATAAACTTCGGTAACTTACTATATGAAAATGGGAATTCAAGTTAATAGAACAATATCCATTGTTACAAAATGGCTGAAAATTGCATAAGTCATGGGGTTTTCTATGATATATTGAAAAAAAGAGTGTGGTGAGATGAAAAAGATATTTTTAAAAAGGTTTTAAAAATAATCAATGAGCAGGATGTTTCTGACAAGAACTAAAAGATATATTCTAAGATATTATCAAAATAATAAGAGTACAGTATTTGTTTATGCTTGTAATCGAAATATTTGAATATATTATTACTGGATTCATTATGATAGAAAAATAAGAAAAATATATGAAATATAAGAAGGAATAGTTATGAATAAGCGGCAGTTTGATGAATTGAAACAATTACCATTTGAGAAAGTTCTTGAATTACTTGAGAGTATAGTAGGGCAGATGGAACAGGGGGATATGCCCCTGAATGATATGATGGATTCATACGAAAAAGGGATGGTATTATCAAAAATATGCTCTGAAAAACTGAAGTCTATTGAGAAAAAGGTTGAGATACTCAAAGAAAACGCGACAGACGGCAGATTATGGGAAGAGTTTGACTCGAAAGAGACTCAGACCCGGGAGGCTTCTTCTGCAACTGTTGCCGGAGAAGATAAAACTCAGAATACTTCTCAGAGTGAGTCACAGTATAATGATTCTCTTTTTTAAGTATGATTATACGGAAAAAAGAAATTGATTCAACAAATAAGTGCGCGCTGATGCTTTTGCAGGAAGGCGGTATTAATGCAGTATCTGAATATGATAACTGTATGATAACAGCGGAGAGTCAGAGTGCGGGACGCGGGCGGTACGGCAGAATCTGGCACTCTCCAGTAGGAAACCTTTATGCTTCTTATATTATATCAGACCCTATTTTTCCACCGTTTTCTTCCCTATGGATTTGTGGTCTTGCCGTTTTGGAAACAATAGAAAAAATTGCACCTGGAATTAAACCGTGGCTGAAATGGCCTAATGATATTTATATTACTGATGCAGACGGAATGAATCGTAAGATATCCGGACTACTTGCTGAAACCTTTATGTTGGCTGGAAAAAATGGAGCTGCTGCGATTGTGTGCGGGATAGGGGTCAATATAAATATGTCTGAATCAGAAGTAAAATCAATAGATAAGCCTGCATCTTCATTATTGGCGGAAACGAACAGGAAATTTGATGTTGAAAACTTTGGAGATACGATGTATGGATTTATAAAGTCATACCGTGTCGAGCTTGAAATTGATTTTGACGGAATATATAAGAAGTGGAAAAATGCAAATAAGCTTATTGGAATGGAAATAAAGATTGGGCAGGATAACGGTATGGAGATTGAAGGTAAAGTTGCTGATGTTCAGAAAGATGGTTCTCTTGTTTTTGAAAAGTCAGATGGTGAATTAATAAATATTGTCTCAGGTGATATAATATTCATTTGATGAAAATAAGAAAGGTATATTAGTAGTTATGAATAATTGTGAATGCGGAAATTCGGGAACATTTATATGTCCTGCGCTTGAGCGTAGTATCTGTCAGATATGCTGTGAACGGGACCGGAATTCAAGAGTTGAATGCATCGATAATTGCGAACAAAATATTTTAGGTTTGTTGACTGAAGAGTCAGCATTAAAAGCAATTGAAGTTGGAGTTCTTGTAAAAATGCATGACTTGCTTCGCCGACTTGATTCTACTTACAATCTTCATTTTACAGAGGAGTTAATGCGTATTAATAAAGATTATGAATTTGCAGGTGCTGATTTTGCATTTCTGCTGCATAAGAAGTTTTTTTTCGAAACTCTGATAGATAATAAAAGTGTATTTGATTTTTTCAGTCATCACAATTTTCGTGGTTTCAGCAATGATGAAATTGTTATATTGAAAGCTTATAAAAGTTCAACGCCTACAATTTTTGAATTTAAGAATAAGATAAATAAAAGCTATTTTGAAGCATCTGATATTTTGAGTGATGACGGAGGATTGCATCGTATTTTTGATTCGCAGATGGCAGTTTCAAGTATTCAGCCGGGCGCATTTATACTAGCTTGGCCTTTGGTTTTTCCAGCTTTTACCCGACTTGGAAGGTTTGCTATGCAGTTGCCTGAATTCATTATAGATGAGCTTCTCTCTGAGCTTAATGCTCTGACTATTTCTTATGCTGATTTTGAAAATCCTGATGTGAGTAAATATCTTATCAACCATCTTTCTGCGACTGCAGAGATGGCTAATGATATCAAAAATGAATTTATTGATGAACTTCTTGATCCTTTTGATGATGAGGGTGGATATTATAAGGAGTTTTTTCTTGAACAGCAGGATTATTGGGAAGTTGCTGAACTGCTTGATGAAATGGCTGATTTTAGAGAATATGAAGTTCCAGATGAAGAAGAAGCTGTCAAGTGCTATGAATGGCTGCCGTTAGGAGATTCCAATGAAATTTCAGCCAGACTTACTTTATATCTTGAAGAAAGAAAATCTTTTTCTCAGAACGCAGTTAGTACATTAGGGTATATCCTTCTTTTTGAAGATAAGTTAGTTATTAGTTCACATAGCCGGCTTTTACTGAAGATGGCAGAATCTGTAATAGGAAAAATTTTTCATAAACTAACCGAAACAAAATAAGAGTTGTGAGGTTTTATTGTGATTTATTCGCTTAGTCTTTTTTATTACTGAAGAAGTAGAGAGCCTGTATTCCGTATGATTTGCCCCATTCTAACTGTTGGTTGACAGCGTATTTTCTAATAAAGTCCTTCAGATTTTCGTTACTGTTAGTTACATAATAAAAACTGATATCTTTAGGGATTTTAATGTTTGCTTTTTTATTTGGAAGATAGAGAAAAGTGAATGACTTAGAAGCATTCTGTGTTGCACTGTAGAGGTTAATGGACGGATAATCTGTAGTTGCTGAAACAAAAACAGGATATCCGTTTTTTTTACAGAGAGCATCAGCATCTTTAACTAATTGAGCAGGTTTAAAGTTGTGCATATAGTATGGAGAGAGAAAGTCATCATTTATTCCAGAATTAAATAATGTATCTGATAAAACGGGTGTTATGTTTAGTACGAGTCCCCCCCACAAAAGAATAATCAAAGGAAAATATTTAACTGTATTACTTGTAAAAGTGTTAATATTTTTTTCATTTAAGTTTTGAAGAGCTGTTTCAATATAAAATGCTGTTATAAACATGAAGAGTGGCCAGAGTTGAAAAAAGATTCGTGCAAATGGAGCGGGAGTTCTGGAAAATATAAGAATCACCGGCAAGAGAAATATTAAAAACATGAAAACGGTATTAACAAAATATCTGTGATATATGCTGGAATATTTTATTCCGTTTAATGGTGATTTCAGAGTCTCTAGTTTCTTGTTTTTATTGAATAGGGGAAATAGAGCAAGCAGAAAGCAGGGCAGGAATGTGATAAATAATGTGATATAAAGATTTAAAAGAGATGACAAATGGGATACTGCACCACTGTTGTTTTTTAAGATATTGAGCAGTTTACTGAATAGAGGAGCGTAAAATAGAATAAATGCAAGAGGCGGTGTCAGCAGCAGGATTAGGTTTTTTTTGTTAGAAAAGAACATTATTACAGATTTTGATTTTGAGATATCTTCCTTAAAATCAATAAAAAAAGGTGCTATAGAAAATATAACAGCATAAATTCCAATAAGATTAGTCGGCATAATTCCTACAGCAGTTATTGAGAGTATAAAGAATACAATGTAGTCAGGAAGGGAGTTTCTTTTGAAACAATTATAAACGAAAAAATAAGTTATACACAATATAGATGCAGAAAGCATATATCCTCTTACGGCAGTTGCATAAATAAGGAATGGAGAAGAAACAGCAAAAGAGAGAGTTACGAATAAACTTGTTCTATTTGAAAAAGTTTTTTTCAAAAACAGATAAGATGAGATTAAAGCCGCTATTCCTGTACAGAAGGAAAGGATTCTGAAGTGGAATTCCGAAACAGATAGATTCCCGGTAAGGTTATGCCATAATTTCAAAAAAATGGTATAAATAATATGATTATTTGCGATTGCATACTGTTTGTATATTTCCGAATAAGGCAACTGAATAAAATCAGTTAAAGTAATTGATTCATCCCACCAGAAATTTCTGAAAAAGCCCGGGATAGTGAAAATCACGGCAATTACAGTTATAAACAAAATATTAAGATAGGTATTAATCTGTTTTTTCATAAACTTTCATTGTAACAAAAATGATATTTATTAGCTTATTTTTTGATTTTTCAGCGGAAAAACATACCGGTAAAGATAAAAAATATCATTTCTTTGATTAATTGCAATATTTTATATCCCGATACTTTGAAATATTGTAAAAACTCCAATCTTTTGTTGTGTCTTGAATAGAAATAAATGCAAACCAGTATAAAGTAACGGTATGAAAGAAAATAGAAATATACCAGAGTCATTAAGGAGGCAGATTGCTGAATATAGAAAAAGCTTACTTTACAGTAAAGCGTTTTTAACAACTTCAGTAGTTGTCTCGGCAATTCTTTTATCATATCTTGCACTATTTATATCCGATCGTATTTGGGATACTCCAAATATTGCCAGACTTGTGATTCTGTTATCCGGTTTACTTTTTTCATCCTGGAAAATTATACATTTTTTAGGATCTACTTTAAGAAATATTTTTGATATCAAGTTTCTTGCTATAAACATACAGAAGAAACATCGAATTTTAGGCGATCATCTTTTAGGAGCAATAGAGTTAGCCCAGTCCGATAAAAAAGATGAGAATATCTCGTCAGAGCTTAAGATTGCCGCTATTGAAAAAATTACCAGGCAGTCCGCAGAAATTGATTTTAGAAGTGATATTGATAAAAAAAGACCTTTGCTTGCAGTGGCTTTATCAGGAATTCTGATTTCATTGATAGTTCTTCTCTTTGTCGTTATAAAACCAGCTTCATTAAATGCATTGTCGAGATGGTTAAAACCTTTCTCTGATATTCAACGCTTCACATTCACAAAATTTGCGTTTATTCCCGAAGATATTTATGTGCTTGAAGGAGAAAAAAATATGATAGAGGTAAAATTATCCGAAAAATCTATCTGGAATCCTTCATCATTGACTTATTATGTTTCAAAACTCTCATCCGGCAGTGTTGAATTTAAAAATGGTACTGCCAAAATTGAGGTAACCGGTCCTTCTCAGGAGACAATTATTTTCATTTCAGCTTACGATGCGAAAGTCAAAAGAAAATTGATTCCTGTCAAACGCTCTGTTATTTCTTCAATTTCCGCAATATTGAAATATCCTGAGTATTTAAACAAGCATATTGAACAGATTACAATATCTGATGGGATATTGAGCATATTGAAGGGTACGAAAGTTTCTTTCAAGGGAGAGTTTAACCGTAGTGTAACATCTTTGAATATTAAATCCGGTGAAAAAGAGATTCCTGCTGAATTTAGAAGGCAAAAATTCAAATCTGCTGAAATTTCACCTGAGAAACAGAAAAAAATTAAAATTAACTGGCAGGATTGTTACGGTTTTTCGCCGGCTGTACCGGAAGAGATTCTACTGAAAATTAAAAATGATATGCCTCCTGAGTCTGAATGTACAAATCTTATGCGTTTTATTCCATTGCTTCGTACTGAAACAATAAATCTTAAAATTCATTCTTCTGATGATTTCGGATTGAAACTGCAGGGAATTCTGATAACTCCTAAAAAAGTGAAAAAACAATTAAAAGATAATAGTTTAGATGTTATAAAAGTCACTAAAGCGGGTTCTCCTGATATTCGGGTTCTTGATTCAACATTTCTCTTTTCTCCTGAATTATTGAATATTCCTGAAAAAACGACAGTTGTTATTCATTCCTGGGCTTTAGATTATAAACCGGGCAGAGAAAAAGCTTTTTCTCCGCCTTACCAGATATATATATTAAGCGAAGAACAGCATATAAAAATGATTCAGAATAAGCTGGATAAACTTATCTCAGATATGGAAGATTCCATTCGGCGTGAAGAGACTGCACTTGAGAAAAATAAACGCATAAGCAGAAAAGATGACAAAAAACTCAACTCCAATAAAACAACTGAAGCGATTAGAAATCAAAATCTTTCAGAGCAGGCTGAAAAACGGGAAATAAAACATGCAGCATCAAAAGCTGCAAAATTGATGAATGAAGCAATGAAAAATAAAAAATTTCCATCATCAACGATTGCCCAGTGGTCGAAAGTTACTGATAAAATGAAACAGATAGCTAAAAATGAGATGAATAAGAGTGTAAAAAGTCTGAACAAGGCAATGAAAGCGCAAAATTCTTCAGAACGCAGAAAAGAAATGAATCAAGCAGTTAAGCAGCAGAAAGAAACTATAAAGAAAATGAAAAAGATGTTATCCTCAATGAATAAATCTATGGAAAAATTGATGTTGGAAAGTTTTGTGAACCGCTTGAATAAAAAAGCATCAGAGGAGCAGGAAGTATCAGGTAGTTTAAAATCTATTTTACCTGATGTACTCGGGTCTAAGTTTAGTGAGTTAGATGAGGCACATCAGGAAGTTTTGAATGAGATCAAAAAAGAACATCTGTTGTTGTCAGATGAAGCTGGCTATATAGCTGAAGATCTGGAAGCATTTTTTGCCAGAACTTCCATGAAGAAATATAAAAAAGTCTTTGATAGTATGAGCGAGTTTAATATGAACCGCAAATTGAAAGAAACCTCATCATATATTGCTTCAAATTTTACAAGCAGAAGTATTCGTTCCGCTCTCAATTTAAAGAAACACTTTTTAGAATGGGCGGAGATTTTACGAAAAAGCAATAATGAAAAGCAGAACAATAAGAAAGATCAATCTCAGAAGCAGAAAGTTGATATGGAAATGCTTGTAAAGATGATGAAGCTTATTTATGATGAACAGCTTTTAAGGAAAAAAACCAGACATCTTGATAAGAACAGACCATCGAAAAAACAGGAATATCATAAACTTTCAAATCATTTGAGTGCTAATCAGGGTGACATTCACTTGCGAATGAGTTTTATTCAAAATAGAATTAAACCTGATTCACCAGTTGCAAAAATGCTTAACCGTGCAGGGGATATAATGAATGAAGTTGTTACAAAATTAAGAACTCCATCTACAGATTCAAAAGTAATTGCGGCTCAAACAGAAATTATTGAAATGCTTTCAGGTGCTTTCCAGCAGACAGCATCTAGTGCATCAGCATCAGCAAAAGCAGCGGCAATGGCAATGATGATGCAGTTGATGCCATCTTCGGGGCAGGGAAGTGGTGCAGGGATGAGTCCAGGCTCAAGCTCAATGGGTGGAAATACCATGAGAAAAAATATGAATTTTGCGGATAAAAACTTTAGTAAAGACGGAAAAGATTCAAGTTCTGAAAAAAGGAACGGTTCTGCCGGAGTTGGAGATGTACCGGTTGAATATAAGAATGCAGTCGAATCATATTATAAGAAATTAAATTCGATTAAATAGTATATATAGCACAAACAGATCTTTATTTGTATTGTAAATATTATTTTACATTTAATTTTTTCAGTCCTTTAGCCATGCGTTCTTTATTTATAATCTGCCAGGCAGTTGAATTGGATGAGAGGAATTTTATAAGTTTTGATGTCGAGATATTCAGAGTTTTTGCAGCTTCGGAAACTGCAAAACCCGCCTGGTGTAAAGCATCAAAAACAGCTGCAAGTAAAATAGGATATTCCGGGTTCTTCAGGCTTATTGAAAATTCCGGTAATTTTTTAAACTTTTCTTCTGATCTGAGATCAAATGCAATTTTGAGCTTTAATTTTTTCAAAGCACTGCTTTTATTCTGATTTAATGAACGGGATTCTGCGCAAGTTACCTGAATATTTGTCGGGGTGTGAGTTAATCTTGCCCCAGAGTATTTGCGGTTCCGCTTTTGTCCGCCCGGACCGGATGCCTGATATTCAACAAATGAACATTGCTTTAATAGGTCATCATTTGATTTGAGCAAATAACTATTGCGTTTATCGTCAAATTCCATCTTTAGTTTTTCCCTTTAAAGAAGAATTGTTCTAAAAATCACTAGAAAAATAAAAACGATATCAAGAGTTTCATTATAATCATATTACACATTTTTAATATATCATCCGCCGAGTGGAATTATTTTCCCAGGCACTGCGGAGTATATCTACGGCGTTAACTGCAATTAGCAGTAGTGACATAGCTTTGTCTTGCTGCCTTGTAGGCGAAAACTCAAAATCAACTCTGTCTTTTAGAATTATAGTTCAGGATCAGATGATCCCCTAAAAATTAAAAATAAATGCCGCCAGTACGGCGACATTGTTAATCAAATAATTATAAATAGAGAGGATTTATTCAATAAATTTCAACTCTATATAAGTTTTATTTATAGAAAGAAACTATTATTAAGATTCTTCAAGTTCAAGTTCAATTTCTACTTCAACATCCAAATCATCATTTTCTGTTTCATCAGAAACTATTTTTAATTTATTATGTTTCCCTGTTTTGTGATGATTTTGTTTTTTATCAAAATATTTTTCAAGCTGACGCTCTATTTTAGTGACAGCTACATCAATTGACTCGTACATGTCAAATGATTCATAATCTGCCTCAAAATTTATATTTTTTCCATGTATAATAAATTCTGCAATATGTCTGTTTTTCTCGACTTCCAGTACAATAATTGTCTTATTTATTTTATGCTTTTCTTCAATAATACTTCTTATTTTCTTTTCCGCATATTGTTTCATTTCATCTGTTACTGAGACATGTTTTCCGCTAATAGAAATTACCATGGTAATCCTCCTTTTTGAAGGTTGAACTTTCCGGTTTCTTCCATAACAAAACCGGTTTAATTTACATTACAAATTTAGGTCCTAAATAGACTTCACGAGCTTTCTCATCATTTACAAGAAAGTCGCTGTCTCCTTCACAAACAATCTGACCTTCACACATCAGATATGCTCTATCCACACAGGATAAAGTTTCTCTGACATTATGGTCAGTAATCAAAATTCCTAAATTACGATCTTTTAATTGTGCAATAATCTGCTGAACATCATAAACTGCTATAGGGTCAACACCGCTGAACGGTTCATCTAAAAGAATCAGAGAGGGATTAGTTACAAGTGCTCGTGTTATTTCTAATCTTCTGCGTTCTCCGCCACTTAAAGTCATTGCTTTCTGCTTACTTAACGAAGTTAATTCAAGTTCATTTAATAGGCGATCACATCTTTCTATTCTTTCAGAACGGGATAGATCCATAGTTTCGAGAATAGCCATAATATTTTCCCGAACTGTCAGCTTTCTGAAGATAGAAGGCTCCTGTGCAAGATAGCCCATGCCTAAGCGGGCTCTTTTATACATAGGCAATTTTGAAACATCCTGATTTTCAAAATAAATTGAACCTGAATCGGGTTTAATTAACCCCATTGTCATATAAAAAGAAGTTGTTTTTCCTGCTCCGTTAGGACCTAATAGACCAACAACTTCGCCTCGTTTAACATTAATTGAAACTCCATTGACAACTCTTTTGCCATGGTATGCCTTAACTAGCTTTTCAGCTTGAAGCAATATGTCATTTTCAGAATTTATATTCATAAAAAGTTCCTTTTGAATTACTTTCCTCTAGTAGGTTTTGAGCGAATTTTAAGTTTCGTTCTCTTTTGCACTGACAGTCGTTCAGAATCCAGCCAGAACATAATAACTTCACCCGTTAATGTATCAGGGCCACGATGAAGTTCAGGGTTATCCATCAAGGTTATTTTCCCTGCTTTAACATCATATATTGCTTTGCCTGCTACCGCTTTCTGTTCTCCGCCTTTAGCTTCTGCACCAGCAACTTTTCTGATAATTACAACATTTTTCAGGCAGATAATATTTTTTACACTTTTATTTGTATCAGTTTCTTTTTCACCGGAGAAGTTTATAATCATTTTATGGCAGAAAATTTTCATTTGTACATCATCAACTTGTACATTCCCCGTAAATACCGCAACATTTCTTGCTATATCCAAATCCATTGAATCTGCAGTAATAATTGTCGGGACATCAGCTTTGCGTTCTTTTGAAGAAAAATGTTGAGCGAAAAACTGTGCCTGAACTGCAACAGTGGAGAATAGTAACATAGAGATAACAAACAATGTTTTAGAGTTTAGCATTATATTTTGTCTTGAATCTAATATTTTCATTGTATATTTTCATCCTTATTTTTTTCTTTTTTAATTTCCTCAAGAAGTTTTCTCAGCCCCTTTTTTGATTGCTGATCGGCCCCTTTTTTGCCTGATGACAGAGAAAGTTTTTTTTTCTTTCTCTTTATTTGTTTTAAAGAAGATAAATCTCCTTTAATTGCAACTTTAACTTTACTTCTTATATGAAGAATCCTTTTTTCATTATCAACATCAAAGCCGATACCATCAACATCAATTTCCTTGGAACGGTATGTGATTTTTTTATTACCACTTACAGTATTTGTTGATTTATCATATACCGCAATTGGAGTTGAAACTGTTCCTCTTATATCCTCGACAGAATCTCCGAGCCATTGAATAACAACTCCCCGCATTTCTAATCTGACTCCTACAGGTCTTGCCTTATCTCCGAGAAGAAGCAGAAATGGAATATCTCTGCCTTCCTGGTATATAGGTACTTTAATGTTTGTTACTGTCCACTGTGCTGCTGAATCCATTTTCTGAGCTGCAAGGAATGTAGAAGCTAAGAAAAGCGCAGCAAAAATACAACAGCTTATTTGAAATATTTTTCTGTTACCTGTTTCCATTTGTCCTGTTCTTTTAAAATTAATTCAATTATTTCACGAACTGCCCCTTTCCCCCCTGGAAGCTTTGAACGGTAATCGCAGAATTCATTCAAATATTCAGGAGCATCTGCAACCGTTGCAGCAAATCCTGCCATTTTCATTGGAGGTATATCGACTAAATCATCTCCTGCGAATAGGCACTCTTCCGGGTTAATATTATGTTCATCAAGCAGTTTTAGAAAACCGTTTTTTTTATCTTTGATATTTTCATATATAAAATTCAGGCCCAGTTCAGCCGCTCTCTTTTTATTTGCTTCACTTTCCCTTCCGGACAGAAGACCTACTTTTAATCCTGCCCGCATTGCGAGTTTTATTCCGTGTCCGTCTCTAGCATTGAAGTACTTAATTTCACGACCGTCAGCATCATAAGCAATAGTCCCGTCAGTAAGTACTCCGTCTATATCAAGAATTATCGTCTTTATATTTTTTAGTGCATTTTTAGCATTATCACTGAGCATTACAATACTCCTTGCTGAATTGCGGAATGAGATAATACAGATTTAAGAATATCTTCCGCCATTTCAAAATTAACTGAATTCGGTCCGTCCGAAAGAGACTTTTCGGGGTTAGGATGAACTTCCATGAATAGAGCATCAATGCCCGTTGCAGCTGCGGCACATGCGAGTGGTTTAACAAATTCTCTCTGACCGCCTGAAGCGTTACCAAGCCCACCGGGAAGCTGAACAGAATGAGTTGCATCAAATACAACCTTTACTCCGAGTTCTTTCATTGTAATCAGGCTTCTCATATCAACGACAAGATTATGGTAGCCAAAAGATGTTCCCCGTTCTGTAAGCATTATTTTATTATTGCCAGTACTTTTAACTTTATCAACGGCTCCTTTCATATCTTCCGGAGCCATAAACTGTCCTTTTTTTATATTGACAGTTTTTCCTGTATTGCCAGCAGCTACCAGCAAATCTGTCTGTCTGCACAGATAAGCAGGAATCTGGAGTATATCCGCAATTTCTGAAACTTCTTTCACCTGTGCTGTTTCGTGTATGTCTGTAACAACCGGCAGATTTAATTTTTGTTTTACTGCATCAAGATATGATAAACCCTGTTTGAGACCTGGTCCTCGTGGTGAGTTAACGGAAGATCTATTGGCTTTATCAAATGAAGCTTTGAACACATAAGTTATATTCAGAGCAGAGGTAATCTGCTGCATTTTTTCAGCAACTTCAATGCATAGCTCCATGCTTTCTGCAACGCATGGACCTGCAATAAGGACAAATCTGCTTTCTGAATTAGCTGATTTGTCTGTAATATTAAATTCTTTCACAATATTAAAACTTTCTATTTTAAAAATTTTTACTGCTGATTCGATTACATAAGAACGATTTTCGATAAGGTAATTATATCAGCTCTAATTACCATAGACAGCTTTTTCTGTGTAAAAGTTCCAGAAAAAAGGTCTATTTATAAGAGAAACTCTTTAAATTAGACAAATTTTTACACTTTAAAAAAAGCAGCCAAAAACATGACACAACGAAGTGCCCCAAACCTCCCAACTATCATTATACAGATTTTTAGGTAATATTTCCAGTTTTTTTCTGATTATTTAAAAGATTTCTCACAAATTCTAAATCTTCAGGCACATCTATTCCGTAAGAACTTTTTTCTGTTTCTAAAATCATAATTTTTATTCCAGCCTCTAATGCTCTGAGTTGTTCGAGCTTTTCGCATTTTTCCAATGGCGATTCCGGGAGTGAGACGATTTTTTTTAAAGTTGAAAATCTGTAGGCATAGATTCCCCAATGTAGTAACATTCCACAATCTTCTCCACCAGCGCGTAAAAACGGAGCAGATGCACGGGTAAAATAAAGAGCTTCTCCTGTAGTAAAGCTTTTAACTACCTTAACCTTATTCGGGTCGTCTGCAAAATCTTTTCGTAATGCTTTAACAGCAATTGTGCCCATTTCAAATTCTTTGTTGCTGTTCATCATATCAATAAGTTCATTAATAACCTCTGGTGGGATAAGCGGTTCATCTCCCTGGAGATTAATGATTAAATGATTCTCCGCATCACCAAGAATCTGCTCTGCTGCTTCAAATATTCTGTCCGTTCCAGATGGATGATTTTCTGAAGTCATTACAGCCTCTCCGCCAAATGAGTGCACTTCATCAATAATTTTCTGATTGTCGGCAGCTATAATTACTTTATCAGCCTTTGTCTGCAGTGCCCGTTCATATACATGACGAATTACACTTTTCCCGTTAAGATCAGCTAAAAGTTTTGCAGGAAATCGTGTGCTTGCATATCTGGCTGGTATTATAATAATATTTTGAGTTTTATTCGACATTCTGTACCTGCTCTCTAATCTTTTCGAGTTCTGTTTTAAATTGTACAACTCCGGGTGAAACTTTGGAATGTATCGCTTTATTTCCTAAAGTATTTATTTCCCGCTGAAGTTCTTGTACTAAAAACTCTAAAGAGCGTCCTACAGGTCCATCTTTTTCCATGAGTTCCCTGAATTGTATAAAATGACTTCTAAGTCTGGTTATCTCCTCTGAAATATCATACCTGTCTGAAAATATTATTATTTCTTTCATAACCCGTTCATCATTTATATTTAAGTCAAGGCCGGCACTTCTAAGATTATCCATTAACCTTTTATGCTGCTGCTGAGGAATTGTATCGGCTTCAGGTTCAATCTTATTAACAATTTCCGATAATGTTATAAGACGGGAAGCTATATCCTTCTTTAACGCCTCTCCTTCGTTTTTACGCATCTGAAGAAGTTTTTCAAGAGCGGAGTTGATAACTGACATCATGATATCTTCATCAACAAAATGTTCAATATCAGGCTCTTCTATCACGCCCGGAAGCGTAACTAGGGTGTTAATATTCAGTTCTCCTGAAATATCAAATTCGGTGCATAATTCTCTACTTTTTTTCAAGTAAGCGTTTGCTGCAGATTTATTGAAGCTTACAGAAGCTTCTGCAAGTTTTGCATTTGTAGCAACTGAAATGCGTACAGAAACAGAACCTCTACTGATTTTTCCCGATAAAAATTTCCTTGTAATATGCTCAAAAAGCAATAATTCTTTCGGTAGTAAAACCCGAATATCAAGTTGCTTTTTATTGTATGATACTATATTAACCTTTAAGGAAACTCCACTTTCTGTATTTAGTTCGGCAATGCCGAAACCAGTCATACTTTTCATTCAATCTCACCGGCTTTCTTTGTTTTTATTTTTTTTAGGTATTTTTCTGAAATGTTTAATAATCACTCTGTTTGGATTCCAGTCGTTAAGACGCCTTTGACCAAATCCGACAACCATTAAGGATTTTCCAGGTTGACTCGGTAAATCCCACACTGCAACTGTCTGTACTATGTCATTCTTGTTTTTGTTGCTTCCGTCACGACTGTATAATGTATTTTCTTTTATTGCTGGAGTTGTAAATTTTATAGTATGTATATCACTGTCCGAAAGCTCAGGATGGCGGTCAAGTGCAAATTCTCTTGCTGAACGAATTAGCTGAAGGCGATAATTAGTTGCACATGAATTAAGCAAAAAGGCTATTGTCACTAGCAACAAAGTGACAGTTATATGTTTTATCATCTTCTTCATCAATAATCTCCTTTTCCTAACTGAATTGAGCAGTCGGTTAATTAGTGTATGCAGAATGCAACAACAAATACAATAAAACTCAAAACAAAAATTTCAAGTTTCAGATTTTTTAATATTAAATGCGATTCGATTGATTTTTTAATTCTTCTTTAACATGGTCGAGCATAATTTTTTCAGCTTCATCAATGTATGGAGTCTGAATAAATCCACCTGCAGCAAGTTCATGTCCGCCGCCATTTAATTTTCGTGCTATTTTTCCAACAGAATAAGCCTTATTTTTAGAACGCAGAGAAAATCTGAATCCTTCATCTTTTCTTCTGAATATAGCGGCAATCTCAACCCCCTCAAGAGAGCGTATAATGTCAATAAGCCCTTCAGTATCTTTTTCATTGATTCCATAGGCATCGAGTAATTCATCGGAGAGGTAAAACCAAACGAATCTGCCGTCATAAGCTGTTTGGATATGGTGGAGGATAATATCTGATTCCATTTTAGCGAGATTTTTTGGTTTTGAGTAGAAGATTGAATTAATAATCAAATTATAATCAGCACCTGCATCAAGCAGTTGAGCTGCACATTTCAGTACATGAGGGGAGGTATTATCAAATCTGAATCCTCCAGTATCAGTAATAATTCCAGTCATCAGAAAAGTTGCGGTTTTGTGGGTTATTTCCCAGTTTGGAATACTTTTTGCTATTGAATAAATTATTTCAGCAGTGGCTGCCGCTGAGGGGAATATAAAATTTTCTTTTCCGAAACAGCTGTTGTCGGGATGATGGTCAATGTTTAGAGTATTGAAAGAAGAGAGATCTATATCACCAAATCTTTTAGGATTTGAGAAATCAAGGCAGATAACGGTATTATAATTGCTAAGGCACGGGAGATTAGCTGTAATATAGCTCATTTGAGGCAACAATGTATAAACTTTAGGTAGCTCTTCATGGAAAAACGCTTCGGCCTTTTTGCCGTTAGAATGTAATAATTCCAAAAGCCCTAAAGTTGAGCCAATTGCGTCTCCGTCGGGGCCTTGATGAGTAATAATTAGAAAATTATCCCGTTCCTGAAATATTTTTGCAACTTTTTCTACTTTCATAACTTATTTACTTTCTTCTCTAGGATTAAATTCTCTATAGATTCTACAATAGATGAAACATCAGCCATGCGGCCGGGTTCTATATCTTTGCCACAGGCAACTTTTCCGCGAACCGGACCAATGAAGTTAACTCCTCTTTGTTTCAGGACTGCAACATTATTCTGGACTGCATCATGTCGCCACATTTTAGGATTCATTGCCGGAGCAATTAAAACTTTACCTTCAAAGGAGAGAGCAAAGGTGGTCAATGCATCATCTGCAATCCCATTTGAATATTTTCCAATAAAATTTGCGGTAGCTGGAGCTGTAACAAATAACGATGCAGAATCAGCAAGAGCGATATGTCCCGGACGCCAGTTGTTTATATTCCATAAGTCATTTACCACAGGGTTTTTAGATAATGTAAAAAGAGTTTGAGCTGAAATAATCTTTTCCGCATTTTTAGTCATAATGACTGAAATGTCAAATCCTGCATCCGTTAAAATACTGCATATTTCGGCGGCTTTGTAGGCTGCAATAGATCCCGTGACTCCTAGAACTATTTTATTTTTCATTTTCCCCTTCCGTAAAATTCCCGAAAGATATATTTTTAACTTTATTAGTTTTTAAATGAAGTACTTCGTAGAGTATCTGAAATTCAGAAACGGCATCGTTAAGGTGATCATTTATAATCAGATAATCATATTTCTGCCACTTTGCAAGTTCTTCTATAGCATTATTCAGCCTTATTTGAATAACGCTGTCTTCTTCTGTTCCGCGGGCTCGAAGTCTTTTTTCAAGTATTGTCAAATCAGGTGGTGCTATGAATATGTATTCAGTTGCTGCAGCGAGGGTGGAATTTTTTTTACTGAACTCTTTTATCTGCATTGCTCCCTGTACATCAATGTCAAGGAGGACATCTTGCCCTTTTTCAACTCTGTCAATAATTTCCGAACAAAGGGTTCCGTAAAAATTACCGTGTACTTCAGCATATTCAATAAACATGTTCTGTTCAATTTTTGATTCAAATTCTTCGCGGGATAAAAAATAGTAATCCTCTCCCTCTTTTTCCAGGGGACGCGGTTTCCGCGTTGTGCATGAAACTGAAAAATTAAGATTTTGATTGCGTTCAGTTATAACAGAGCAAATAGTGGATTTTCCCGTTCCGCTTGGACCGGAAACAACTAGTGCAATACCCAATTTATCATTTTGATGATTCATGCCCTGTCAAATCTCCGAACTCTTGAAATTATATATTAAACTTTTTTGAGTCACGATTGTATTCCTGAATCGTCATGATTTCCATTCTGCCCATCTCTGATAGAGCTTTTAATCCGTCAATACTGGCAGTTGCCCCTGATATTGTTGTGATAATTGGAATTCCCCGAAGTACCGCTTCAGCTCTCATTCTGATTTCATCTACTTTCGGTGCCGGTCCTGGGGATGGAGTGTTTATAATTAGTTCAACATCATTTTCATTCATCAGATCAAGAATATTAGGACGCCCCTCGGAGATTTTGAGAAGAGCATTTGCTTTTACTCCGGCATTACGCAGGAATGTTGCAGTACCAGGTGTCGCATATATAACAAATCCAAGCTTTTCTAGTTCTGCAGCGAGCGGAGCAATCTCTTCTCTGTCCATTGAACGGATACTCATAAAGACATTTCCTGAATTCTGCGGAATATCATTGCCTGCAGCAATTTGAGATTTCAGATAAGCTAAGCCGGGAATTGGATCAATTCCCATAACTTCACCTGTTGATTTCATCTCAGGACTCAGTACTATATCAATTCCAGGGAACCTTTTAAACGGAAATACTGCTTCTTTTACGGAATAATGCTTTGGGATTACCTCTTCTGTAAAACCAATCTCTTTAAGTTTTTTCCCTGACATTACAAGTGATGCAATTTTTGCAAGTGGTATTCCAATTGCTTTGCTCACAAACGGCACAGTTCTCGATGCCCGGGGATTAACTTCGAGTATATATACTTCATCATTTTTTACAGCATATTGAACATTCATCAATCCGCATACTTTCAGTTCTTTTGCTAAATTATATGTATGAGTTCTGATTACCTCAAGGACATTGTCCGAAATGTTAATTGTCGGTATAGTACACGCACTGTCACCCGAATGAATTCCGGCTAACTCCACATGCTCCATAATTGCTCCTATTACCGCATCTTCTCCATCTGAGAGACAGTCGACATCAAGCTCAACAGCATTTTCCAGGTAACGGTCAATCAATACAGGACGCTCTTCTGATGCTTCTACGGCTTCAGTCATATACTTGCGCAGCCATTTTTCATTGTAGACAATTACCATGGCTCTGCCGCCCAGTACAAATGATGGGCGAACTAATACAGGATAACCTATTTCTTCTGCTATCTTTACAGCCTGTTCAGCATTTACCGCTAATCCATTTTCCGGCTGTTTTATTCCAAGTTTAGTTACCAGTTTCTGAAAGAAATCACGGTCTTCCGCCGCTTCAATATTTTCAGGACTTGTTCCGATTATATTAACTCCCAATTCCTGAAGTTCTCCCGCAATATTCAAGGGTGTCTGTCCGCCAAACTGAACAATTACCCCTTCACATTGTTCGCGTTCATAAATGTGCAGAACATCTTCAACTGTCAAAGGTTCAAAGTAGAGACGATCACTTGTGTCATAGTCCGTTGATACTGTTTCAGGATTACTGTTTACCATTATAGTTTCAAATCCGGCTTTTCTCAACGCAAAAGATGCGTGAACACAACAGTAGTCGAATTCTATTCCCTGTCCAATCCTGTTCGGACCTCCACCGAGAATCATTATTTTCTTGTTATTACTTTTCTGAACTTCATCAAGCTCTCCATAAGTTGAATAATAATAAGGTGTAAATGCCTCAAATTCCGCAGCGCAGGTGTCAACAAGGGCATAAACAGGAATTATACCGAGGTTTTTTCTTTTTTCCGCAACTTTTCTTTCTGTTGAGTTTAGTAAAAATGCAATCTGTTTGTCTGAATAACCGAATTCTTTTATTTGACGGAATAAAGCACTGTCGTCTGCAAGCTTTTCAATTGTTCCGCATGAAGTAATTTCAGTTTCAAATGCGACAAGTTCATGCAGATGGCGCAGAAACCATTTGTCAATCCCTGTTAATTCAAAAATTCTTTCAACAGACCAGCCTTTTTTAAATGCCTCATACATGTAAAATGTACGCATCGCGTTAGGTCTGATAAGTTCAGCTTCTAATTCTTTTACTGATAATTTTTCAATTTTTTCATTTTTCCCGTCCGCTCCAAATCCAGCACGGCCTATTTCAAGAGAACGCAGGGCTTTCTGAAATGACTGCTTGAATGTGCGACCTATACTCATTGTTTCACCGACAGATTTCATCTGTGTCGTCAATGTACTGTCAGCCGTCGGGAACTTTTCAAATGCAAATCTCGGAATCTTCGTTACAACATAGTCTATGGACGGTTCAAAACACGCAGGTGTTTCACGGGTTATATCATTTGATATTTCATCAAGAGTATAGCCTACTGCTAGCATTGCAGCAATTTTTGCAATCGGAAATCCGGTTGCTTTTGATGCAAGGGCACTCGAACGCGATACACGCGGATTCATCTCAATAATGACCATTCTTCCATTTTTAGGATTGACAGCCCACTGAACATTCGATCCACCTGTCTCTACTCCTATAGCTCTTATTACAGCCAAAGTAGCATCTCTCATTTTCTGGTATTCTCTGTCTGTAAGAGTCTGCTGCGGAGCAACGGTAATACTGTCGCCTGTATGTACCCCCATCGGGTCAAGATTTTCTATCGAACAGATTATTACTGCATTATCCTTGTTGTCCCGCATGACTTCAAGTTCATATTCTTTCCATCCGACAAGAGATTCTTCAATAAGTACTTCATTAGTCGGGCTTGCGTCAAGTCCACGCTGGACTATCGTTTTAAATTCTTCAAGATCATTTGCTATGCCTCCGCCTGTTCCGACTAAAGTGAATCCAGGTCGGATGATCAAAGGAAAACCGCCTATAGTTTCAACGGCATTTAGAGCTTCTCTGACTGTATGTACTGATGCACTTCCCGGCATGTCCATGCCTATTTCTTGCATCGCCTGTTTGAACTTTTCTCTGTCTTCAGCCCGT
>Ga0256913_10000061_pt1 | contig 43660 bp, 52 predicted proteins | sample Axial_MatmetaG_FD_185970 | JGI IMG/M metagenome (GOLD analysis project Ga0256913, IMG submission 185970) | Deep-sea worm associated microbial mat communities from Axial Seamount, Juan de Fuca Ridge, Pacific Ocean - Axial_Mat | ecosystem: Environmental > Aquatic > Marine > Oceanic > Microbial... | reverse complement strand
TTGTTACCCCCGAGAGAGTATAGACCGCTCAGAGTGTTAGAGATATGCCTTTTCAAATCTCTCTCGAGCAGTTTCTCTCCACTGGGTTTGACGAAAAAGCCGTCTTCATGAGAGAGAATCACCAAAATACCTTTTCCACCGCTCCCCTGAGCCGGCTTTATCACGAACCCCTCCCCCTCGGGGATATAGTCCGCTATTTTGGATATCTCCCTTTGATACTCTATATAGCCCAGCAGGTCGGGAGTGTTCAGACCGTGCTCGGAAGCGAGCTTTTTCGTCTTGAGCTTATTGTCCACCAGAGGATAGAGGCGACGGTCGTTGTATCTGCCGATATAATTGACATTCCTGCCGTTCATACCGAGAATCCCCAATCTCTTCAGAGTCGAAGGAGATACGAGAGATATCATCTGTCGAGCCTTTTGGCGAACGATGCGAATCTATAGAGTTCACTCAATCTATATCCGCTGTATCTACCGACCAAAATCACTATAGCCAGCACTATGAGCAGAGTTTCCGGGAAATTGTAGGTTATATAGCCTATCGTGGGATTGGTCATCGCGAAATATGCCAGTATAGCCACGAGAAGAGAGCCTCCACCCTGTATCAAAACCTCTTTGGGGCCATCCTCCTCCCAGAGAATGGACATCCTCTCTATCGTCCACGCCAAAATGATCATAGGGAAAAATGTGATTGTGATACTATCCTGGAAACCGAGCTTGTAGGAGAGTATCGCCACATATATCATGATACCTACCACGAATATCAATACGGCCGATATCCGTGCCACGAGAAGCAGATTGAGACTCGAGAGATACGACCTGATCAAAAGCCCTATCGATACGACTAGAACGAACATCAATATACCGGGTATCAACCTGGTCTCCGCAAAAGCCATGGCGATAAGCACGGGCATGAAAGTTCCCGATGTCTTCAACCCCACGAAGAGCCTCAAGAGTACGACGACCAGTGCCCCTATCGGTACGAGAAGGAGTCTTTTGAACGAATTTTGAGACTCTATTGGGAGAGAAAAGAGTGAAAAATCGCTCAGTATCCCTTTGCTCTCGCCAAGCTTTTCAGCCACGCTCCGTGCCGGCAGGAGGGTACGGGTGACGGAGAAGCTTATCTTGACCTTCTTCACGCCACGGGTGATGAGGAGAGAGTCGGCGCCTCGTTGCCAAAAGTATAGATCGGCAGGCTTGTCTATCGCCCCCTTTTTCAAATCGAAAAGTTGCCACTCTTTTCTCTCTTTGTCGTAAACTTCGAACATCGGTATGAGACGACTGAACTTTTTGGTCTCGTCGAGACGGATGGCACCTATCGTTCTGAACTTTATACCCGCTTTCGCCATGATTACCGCCAAAGCGTCTCTCTTGCTTTTGAGACTTCCGAAGTATTTTCTCTCTATCAGAGAGATACTCTGAGGTGGCTTCTCTTCGTTGAATAGAGAGAGAAGATACGACGCGAATGTCACATCGTCCACGGAGTGGTTGGTGGCTCTATCTATGATGGTCTGCAAAAGTTTCTCATCGGCACGGGAAAGTTCTATGGAGGAGAAGATACGATTTTCACCATTATCCGTACCCTCATCGGGTCTGTAACTCGGATCGGGTATCACCTCCTGCGTATAATATACCGACTCTCTTCCCGAAGAGTTTCTCTTGGCCCACTCCGCTCTCCTGACTCCATCTTTTCTGACCACGGCAAATCCGAAATCCGAAGAGGCGGTATTTTCACTGACGACCTTGAATCCTCTCTGCGGTACGGGTAGAGCGAGTGAGATTAAAGCGCCTTTTTTACCTTCGTTTTCGAAAGATATTTTGGCCTCTATCTCGTAGACGCTCTTTTTACTCTCCGGCGAGAGGCTGAAACCCAGATACTTTATCTTGTATGCGGTTATACTGAGAGAGACCAGCACGATAGCCACTACGAGCAGGATAATCTGATAGCGGGAGCGCATAACTACCTATCCTCTTTTTTGGGTTCGACCGTTACGGTATGTGAATACTCTACATCGACTATATATTCACCTCTGAGAAAATTTCTACCTATGAGTACCGGATAATCGAATCTGCTCCTATCCGTCAGAGTCACCAGAATCAACTGTTCCATATCTCCCAACGCTATCTTCATCTTGACGGCATATCTCTTCTGGTCCTTCATTCCGTGTCGTTTGATAGGTACTATCTTCGCAACGGGTTTTTCCAGCTTTTCCACTCTGGAGCCCCCCCTGTCTACCAGCTCGAAAGAGACCCACTTTTTACCGTCTCTCTCGGTTACCTCAATTTTTCTCGCATCGATGGATGTGGTCGTAGCTCCGGTATCTATCCTCGCCTCCATATTCATATCGGCCGATACGATTCTGACAGTCTCGCTCTCTCCTATTATCCTCTTTCCGTCACACACCTTATGCTCCGGAGAAGCGAATAGAGAGACGCATGAAAATAGAAGTGTCGTAATCAAAAACTTTTTCAAATCAGATCCTTTGGAACTTCGTTGGAATATATTTCGTATGTAGAGATAGAGGAGAAATCGTAGCGGTACTGCAGATTGTATCTCATCGGATATCTCGGAAGTGACCACTCCTTTCTCATCTACACAATCTCTCGAAGAGGGCCGAACCCATCACTCGATACGATATGATATCTTCGGGAAACTCGTCACTCCAGTCTATACCCCCGATGATGGCTACGGGATGTAGAGAAGCGGAGGCATAGGATACGAGTCTCTCACCCCCGACACTCGATACACTCTTGGTTCCGCTGTTTCTATACGCCCCCAGACCTATATAGTCTATATCCAGACCATTGGCTATCTCTATCTCTTCGGGGGAGTGGGTCGAAACTCCTATGATTCCATCACCCACCCTCTCTCTGATAGTGGCGATAGCGCTCTCTGCGTCCGGACCGTAAGCGACGAGATCCTCCTGCCCTATATGGACGCCATCCACCGCTCCGGCGAGCTCGACATGGTCGTTGACTATCACTCTTCCTCCAAATATCGAAGAGAGTCTCTTCAGAGCCTCTTCGATATCCCGCAAAGATGAACTCTTGTCTCTATACTGCGCAATGGGAAGAGCCGACTCTTCGATACGACTCGCTATCTCTTCTATGGAGCAACCATATCTGTCGATGAGAGTTCTGTCGATGAGAGCGTAGATGGGTATCGCCATACCGAGGCTTCACTTCCTGGAAAAGAGCTTCAGGAAATCCGAAATACTCTTTTTCATATCGTTTCTATCCACCACCATATCGATAAGACCATGCTCGAGGAGAAATTCCGAACGCTGGAACCCTTCCGGCAAATCGGCTCCAATCGTCTGCTTTATCACTCTCTGCCCCGCAAATCCTATGAGAGCGTCCGGTTCAGCCATGATGATATCTCCGAGCATGGCGAAAGATGCGCTTACACCTCCCATCGTGGGATCCGTCAATACCGATATGAAAGGCAGTCTATTGTCCGAAAGTCTTTTCAGTGCCGCGGATGTCTTGCTCATCTGCATAAGTGAAAATGTACTCTCCTGCATTCTGGCTCCGCCACTCGCCGATACGATTACCACTCCGCATCTCTTCTCTATGGCTCTGCTCACGGCTCTCACGATCTTTTCACCTTCGACCGATCCCAGGCTTCCACCCATGAATGAAAAGTCGAATACGACCAGCTCCACACTCTCACCATACATGGTACAACTGCCACTGATCACAGCCGAGTTTCTGCCGCCGGTTTTACTTCTATTCTCTTCCAGCCTCTTTTTATAGCTCTTTTTATCTACGAATTTCAACGGATCCACAGGGACGAGATTGGCGTCATGCTCGACGAAACTCCCTTCGTCACAGAGCAACTCTATCCTCTTGGTAGCACCGATACGGAAATGGTGAGAACATTTCGGACATACATTGCTATTGGCTTCCACCTCTTTGTAATACATCAGAGAGAGACAGCGGGGACACTTTATCCAGTGGCTCGGTGCGTCGTTTTTCTGAGCCTGTTTTCTCATTCCGCTGAAAAAGCTGCCGAAATTCATATCGCTTCTCCTTACATGGTGATCGACTATATACCCATTATCCTGACGGTATGAGCGATATAGATGAATATGGCATATTATATCCAATCAAATATAAACCCCGTCCCCAGGCGATATTTAAGATACTATACAAAGTGGAAAATGGATCGAATAGTGGATATTACGGTTGGAAAATATGGAGATAGCCGGATTTTTCAGATAGTGATGAGAGGCGTGAGAACGCCCCCCATATGCGGAGACTCCGGATATGACCCGGAGAAGTCTCCTTTGACGCTGTTGTCAGGAGTAGAGCCTATCCATGATCTCTTTGAGTCTGGATTCGGCGTTTTTGAGAGCTTCGACACTCTCTTCGGTCAGTTTACCGGCTTTGGCGACCGGCGCGTTGACCATATTTCTCAACTCGTTGACCATCGTCTCGGTCTCTCCGATGATCGTTCTCGTCTTCTCATGCAGTTGTGAAGCGGGTTTTTCTCCTTCGAAATGGAAAGCTCTTCTCAAAGAAGCGTTTTTCTCTTTCAGAAGTACCTCGAAACTGGCTATACTCTTTTTCATATCGTCTATGTGAGAGCGTATTTCGATCATTCTGTCTCTGAGATCCCCTTTGGCATTGCAGTACTTTTCGGACTCCTGCTCTTTCTCTTCGGCTATGACCATATTTTTGCGGACTTTGCTTTTGACCATCACCGAATAGACGATACTCATAACGAGCAGAGCCGATATGATAATCACGGCGGCACCTATGGCGGCATCGCTCGTTCCTCCGAGCTTTCCACTCAAGCCCAGACTCTGGGAGAGTTTGGACGCCAATTCTCCCGCTTTTGCGAGGTCCATCTTCTGCAGATCCAGAGAGAGACCGTTTTTCAGAGTGACGAACAGAATCCATCCACCTGTCACCGCGGCACCGGTTATCAGGGAAGTGAAGAAAGCGCCGGCTTTTCCACTCGAAAGATCGTTGATGAAGATTCTTTCGTTTTCGGGTTCTTCGAAAGAGAGGTTGGGCAGCTCCACCTCTTCCTCTTTTTTCACGATTTGCTCCTCATCACTCCGATGAGAGACCTCCTCCTGAACCTCTTCGATCTCTTCGGTAGTGGGCTCTACGCTATCCCCATCTTCCGCGTTCTCCTCTTCGCTTTGGAGACGATCGGAACTCTCCGGCTCCATATCCGTTGTCTTCTCTTCAGGTTCCTCTTCCGGCTCCTCCTCCGGCTCGGCGACTTTGGAGAGTAGAGACACACTCTCTTTCAAAAGAGGAGTGATGTTTTCCCTATTGTATCTATTGAGATTTTCCACTTCCTTTCTGATATCGTCGAGGCAGACCTCCACCTCTCTATCTATCTCTTCGACCTTTTTTCTCGCATTGTAAATTTTGCTCTGTGCGATAGAGAATTGATCTCTTTCGATCTCTGCCACCGTATCGGTAGTACTTTTCACCTCCTCTACAGGCTTTTCCTCATTGTCACTATCCTCATTTGCCCCATTTTCAGGCTCGTCGGAAGACTCTTCCATCTTCTTTTCGGAATCCGTATCGAGGCTCTCGACAGACTCTCCGCTCTCTTCTATTTCACTCTTTTCCTCTCCGATTTCACGGGAAATCTCTCCATCGATCTCCTCGACCGGCTTTTTCTCTTCGGCCATAATCCCCTCCTTTGAAATGATTTCGTAATGTTAGATTGTAACACAAAAATCTAAATTCTTTTTTCGTTATAATTCGTGGCGATTCCAAAAGGCTATCAATCAATATCTGAATGGAGTGGAATGAATCTGGTTATTTATCTTCTGAGCGCTTTTCTGGCACTCTCTTTTCTCGTCTTTTTTCATGAGCTCGGACACTATATCAGTGCGAAATTTTTCGGTGTCACCGTCGAGAGATTCAGTATAGGTTTCGGCAAAGTGCTGGGAGGCAGGAGATGTTGCGGTACCGAATGGGTCTTCAGCGCGATACCTCTTGGAGGTTATGTCAGGATGAAAGGTCAGGATGATTCCGACCCGACTCTCACATCCGACGACCTCGATAGCTACTCGTCCAAAAAGCCGTGGCAGAGAATCGTCATTCTGCTGGCAGGGCCTCTCGCCAATATCATACTCGCATTTTTCATATATCTATCACTGGCTATTGGCGGTGCACCCCTGATAGCGGCACAGAAATATCTGCCACCCGTCGTGGGAAAGGTCCAGAGTCAGAGTCCTGCCGAAAAGGCTGGATTGCGTAGCGGGGACAGGATATCGGAGATATGCGGGAGAGATATAGAGTACTGGTTTCAAATCTCCAAAGCGATACAGGATTGCGGTAGCGAAGTGAAAATGACCGTTATCAGAGACGGAGAGAGACTCCCTATCGACCTATCGACCATGGCGATAGACGCTAAGGATGAATTCGGACAGTCCGTTCGCAAAAAAGTCATAGGTATATCCCCTGAAGCGAAGCGTGGAGAAAAGGTCTATTTCTCTCTTCCCGACGCTCTCTATTATGCATGGAACGAAACGGTGGAAGGCTCCCTTCTGATTGTCAAAAGCGTATTCAAGATGGGTACCGGAGAGATTGGTACGGAAAATGTCGGAGGCCCGATAACCATTTTCGATATACTTATGAAATTCGCCGAAAGAGGATTGCCGTATCTACTCTTCATCTCGGCTCTCATTTCCATAAATCTCGGGGTGTTGAATCTATTTCCGATTCCGGCACTCGATGGAGGGCATATCGTATTCAATCTATACGAAGCCATCAGCGGTAGAGCTCCGAGTGAAACGGTTTATTATCGTATAACGGTAGCCGGCTGGGCGATTCTGGGAGGACTTCTCTTTCTGGGATTGTACAACGACATTAGCAGATACGGAGGCATACATGGATAGAAAAGATATCTTGGCTGAAAATCTCGAGAGAGTCATCCAGAGGATGGAAAAAGCCAGACTCGAGAGCGACCCACATCAGATAGTGAAGCTGGTCGCAGTAGGAAAATATGCCGATATCGACAGTATAGAGGGGCTCTACGAGCTTGGGCAGAGGGCTTTTGGCGAAAACCGGGTACAACAGCTCTACGAAAGGAAAGAGAAGCTGTCGAATCTACCGATAGAGTGGCATATGATAGGAAGATTGCAGAAAAACAAGATCAACAAACTCATAGATTGCGACCCGTTCCTTTTGCACTCTCTGGATTCGATGGAGTTGGCGGAGTCTCTGGATAAAAGACTCATCGCCAGAGGGAAAAAGATGCGCGCTCTGTTACAGATAAATTCGGCGAGAGAGGATAGTAAAGGAGGATTCGATCCCGACGAAGCCGAGAGTGCGTATAGAGAGATAAACGAGAGGTTCGAACATATCGAGCTCAAAGGGGTGATGACGATAGGTGCCCATACGACGGATGAGAAGAAGATAGTCGAAAGTTTCGAAACGACCAGAAAGATATTCGACTCTCTTCACGATTGCGGAGCCGAAATATGCTCCATGGGTATGAGTTCCGATTTCGAGTTGGCGATCAAATGCGGTTCCAACATGTTGAGACTCGGTTCGATACTGTTTTCCGAAAACCGGTAGATAGATTATGATCAGAAAAGTTTTCAAAAAGAAAAAACACGACCCCGACAGTAAAATTGGGAAGATTCTCGAAAAATACAATATCCCGAGAGAGTATTTTTCCATCAACAGAAAATCGGTCTCCAAAGGTGTACTCGTAGGGCTTTTTTGGGGATTTATACCGATGCCCATGCAGATGCTCGCCGTCGTCATGACGACGCCTTTCGTCAGATTCAACATACCTATAGCCATCTCCATGGTATGGCTGAGCAATCCAATCACCATGCCACCGATGTACTATATGGAGTATCTGACGGGCAATTTCATACTCGGCAAAGAGGGGTTGCACGATGTCGAACTGACCATAGATTGGTTCAAAGACAATATGGGAGATATATTCATTCCGCTATATGTGGGAACGGCTTTCTACTCCATAGTGGTATCGTATATCGTATATCTGATCATAAACTGGCTATGGATACACTCCGTCAAAAGAGAAAAAGAGCACAAGAGACAGAAGAGGTCACGACAGTGCGAGGCGAAAGAGTCCGATACGCAGAGCTGTCGTGAAGAGAGCGATAGCATGGTGGGATGAGAAGAGGAGGTCTCTCCTCATCCGGATACGGACGAAATGTCACTGAAGCTCCACCTCTATACTGATGGCATCCACATCTCCACTCGTAGCCTTTTTGATCTCTATATTCGAGACACCTTTATACTTCTTTATCACCTCTATGATATCTCTTTTCAAATCATCCATAAAAGGGTAGTCGCTTCCCGCCCTATCGGACATGATGGCTATCTTGAGGCGATCCTTCGCTATACTCGCGCTTTTTTTCTTTTTACCGAAAAATGAAAACATTATGAAAACATCCCTTTCAATTTACCGACCAGACCTCTCTTCTTGACCTTTGGCTCCTCTATGGGAACTTTGTTTCCGCACAACCTTTTGGCGATTCTCATATAGGCTTTACCCGCTTCGGATTTTTCATTCATGATAATGGGAAGCCCCTTGTTGGAAGCGTCTATCACACCTTTGTCTTCGGGGACTATACCCAGCAGGTCAACACTCAGAATCTCCAGGATATCTTCGGAAGCGAGCATCTCCTCCTTTTCCACCATTTCAGGATTGTAACGGTTTATGATCAGATACTTCTCCACCTCTCCCCCTTCGAGGGCCTTTTTGGATTTTGAATCGAGAATACCTATCGCTCTGTCGGAGTCTCTGATAGAGGATACCTCCGGATTGACTACGACTATGGCCGCATCGGCGAACTCTATCGTATGCTCGAAACCGCTCTCGATACCGGCGGGAGCGTCGAGAATGACATATTCGAATCTCTTTCTCAACTCACCGAGAAGCTCCTCTATCTTCTCGGAATCCAGAACGCTCTTGTCTTTTGTCTGGGATGCGGGTAGAAAGTAGAGATTTCGGTTGGTTTTACTCCTGATAAGAGCCTGGTCGAGAGTAGCCTCCGAATCCATCACCTGAACCATATCGTAAACCACTCTATTCTCCAGACCGAGTATCATATCGAGGTTACGCTGACCGATATCGAAATCGACCACTACGCACTGCTTCATATTCATGGCGATACCGAGCCCGATATTGGCCGTGGAAGTGGTCTTTCCGACTCCACCTTTTCCGCTGATAACCGCTATAACCTTACTCAAATGAACTCCTTTTTCGATAATGGTTGTATGACTATTTCATCATTCACGAAAGATATTCTGTTCAGCCCGTATTTCAACATATCGTTCTCGATTTTTCTACCGTGAAACAGAATGTTCCCCCTCTTCGTAGAGGGTACGACTATGCAGTCGCCTACCGAACTGATATCTCCCTCCATACGGTTCAGTGCTATCACACTGCCCAAAGCCGCCACTTTGGCACCGCTGTTCATCCTCTCCATCAATAGGACACTGCCGTCGTATTCTATATATTGACCGCTTCTGAGCGCCTTTTCCACGATCATGAGTGGAGGATCCTGATACGAGTATCTATCCCCGTATATATCCTCCTCTTCCGCAGGCTGGGCAGAAGTCTCCGAAACGGTGGGAGTGGAGCCACCCGTGATGGACGAGATGCAGAACTCGCCGCCTCCCTTCCCTTTGGGAAGTTCCATATTCTCCACGAAACTCATCCCACGATTTCGCATGAACTCTCTCGCCCTTTCGGGCAGAGAACCACGGACCGATATGAGATGATTTTTCAGCAATTCGCTGTTTGCCTCCATAAACTCTATGAAGGTGTTTTCATCATCCACTCCGATCTCGAATACTTTGATATTGTACTGTCTACACTTCAATCGTGGCTCCTCTCTTTGGATCGTATGGGAAGATTCCGAGCAATATTTTACTGAAATATTTTATAATTACGGCAATCTCCCCTGACGACAGGATCGAAACTCCATCCATCACCCCATTGCGAAAAAAGTTCCGACTATCACAAAAGCTCCCTGAAGTCGTCCATACCGAACAGAAGAAGCCTATCGCTCTTCTCTTCGAGCATCTCACCGGAAAATCCGCTTCGTGAAAAAAAGGCGTATATATCGGGGCTCAATCCAGACTGCCTTGCCTTCTCCTGAAGTTTCGCCAACTCGCCCAGACATATCCTGCGTCCTTTGAATTTGCACTCTCCGAGAATGACTTTACCACTTTTTGTAAAACAGTATATATCGAATTCGTTCTTTTTCTCCCAGAAAGCTCCGGAATCGACGACAGGGTCCGAAGAGGATAGTCTGCTTCTGAGCAGAGCGTCCGAAAGCTGTTCGAATATCAGAGACTCCACTCTATCTCTATGGGTGATGTATCGTTTCATGAATCTCTCTCCGAGACCTCTATGCAGATTTTTCGCATCGGGTTCGACGAATGCGAACCAGAATCTGACAAAAGGAGAGACGAATCTGATTTTGGGCTGTGCTCTATATCCTCTGAACTCTTTTTTCAGGTGCATCTTTCCCACTCTACGAGGAACGACCTCTCTCGAAGACTCCACACACACGATGCCCGCCTTTTCGAGAGTGTTCACTATCTTTCCACCCACCGTTTCACCTATACCGGTTTTACGAAAGACACTCATCATCCTGCCATCTCCACCGGCAATGGCCATCAGAATATCACGATATGGGGCTTCGAGTATATAGGTAGGAGATATCAGAGCGCGAGTTCGATGATACTCATCGACGAAAATCCTCTCCACACTCTTTTCGAGATCTTCGAAGTAGTCGAACTCCATCTCCTTTTCGAATCCTCCGAAACAGGAGAGATATCCGAATAGTCTCTCCATACCGAGATATGGAAGTTTTTCGTTCATTCGCGCGAACTGTTCGGCTATAGATACGACAACGGGCGGATTATCCATTCTCTCGGCACTCCTCCATCTCTCCTCCACCACCGCAGTGACGGGACTATATCGCCATTCTATCATCGGGAGCTTACATTCTCTTTGGGTATAATACGGCAAAAAGGGAATATGAATGCCCATAGAGACACTCAAAAGCATCGTCGATTATGGTGTGATCGGTCTGCTCGTCATATTGAGTATACTCACATTCACTTTCGCGATAGAGAGATTCATATACTTTTCCAGAGTCAATCTCAGAAGTTACAAAAGCAAAAAGATACTCGAACTCGATCTCGAAAAAAATCTCGGGACCATAGCCACGATAGGTTCGAGCGCACCATATATAGGCCTTCTTGGAACCGTACTCGCCATCATACTCACCTTCTATGCGATAGGAGAACAGCAAAACAGTCTCGATACGGGTGAGATCATGAAACACCTCGCTCTCGCTCTCAAAGCTACGGCAGCGGGTCTCGTAGTGGCCATACCCGCTACCGTCTTCTACAATATCCTCATGGATAGAGCCGACAGGCTTCTGACGAGATGGGAGATCCTATACGGTGAAAACGGATGAGACGCAGAAGATTCGAACAGATAAATGTAGTTCCATTCATAGATATCGTACTGGTTCTGCTGGTGATCGTACTGGCTACAGCCACATTCGCCATCAAGAGAGAGGTTCCCGTCGATCTCCCCAGATCCGGAAGTGAAACACCTCTTCCCACCAAAAGTATCGGTATAACCATAGATAGAGAGGGAAACTTTTTCGTAGGAGAAGAGAAAGTCGATCTGAAAAAGCTGGAGAAGATTCTCGACGGTCTGAATCCAAAAAAGGACAATATAACGCTCAATGCGGATAGAAAGAGCCGTTTTCAGGAGTTCGTGACAGTCGTAGAGATGCTGAAACGAAAACGGTTCGAAAAGATATCCATAATCACCATCGAGTAGGGGGTATACAATGCATATCGAAGAGGCGATTCTCGGAGGCGGTTGTTTCTGGTGAGTGGAGGCGGCCTTCAGAGAGGTCGATGGTGTCGTCGAGACCCTGTGCGGTTATGCCAATGGAGCCACACCCGATCCGACCTACGAGGATGTATGCTCCGGAAGAAGCGGACATACCGAAGTGGTCAAGATCGCTTTCGACAGTGACAGAGTGAGCTACAGGAGGATTCTCGAACTCTTTTTCGCCATTCACGATCCCACCACTCCGGATAGACAGGGGCACGATATAGGCTCCCAATACCGCTCTCTCGTGATATATCTCAACGATAGACAGAAGAGAGAGACGATCGATTTCATAGAGAAGATATCCGATAGATACGAGGATAGAGTAGTGACGGCCATCGAACCTCTGCTGTCTTTCTACCCTGCCGAAGAGTATCACCAAAATTTTTTCGCGAAAAATCCGACTCACGGATACTGCAGAGCGGTAGTCGCGCCAAAGGTGAAAAAGATGCTCCGAAAGCTATCCGAAACCGAAAAAAGAGATCGATGACGAAAAGATACGATATCGCGGTAGTCGGTGCCGGTATAGCCGGATGTACCATATCTCACACTCTCGCCCAATACGGCGTGAAATTGATTCTGTGCGACAGAGGTACCGAGGTGGCTACGGGAGGTAGCGGAGCCGCAGGAGCCTTCGTGTCTCCGAAAATAGGCAAAGGCGGCCCTCTTCAGGAGTTGACGAACGAAGCTTTCTCCTACGCTTCCGAATACTACAAAAGACACTTTCCCAAACACTTTCACCAGACCGGAATCCTGAGAGTTCCGAAAAGTGAAGAGGATGCGAAGAGGTTTCCTCTATACGAACCTTTCAACCATCCAAAATATGAGGTATGGGATGCGGAAAAGGCCCGACGGGAGGGATTCTCCTGCAGATGGGGTGGATTTTTTTTCCCTACCGCCGGTGATTGCGATGCCGAAGAGATATGCAAATCCATGATATCCGAAGTACCCTTCCTCACTTTCGATGTCACGAGTATGGAGAGGGACGAAGATATATGGAGACTCCACTCCTGCGATGGCGACACGATAGAAGCCTCCATAGTGATACTCGCCACCGGCCATAGAAACGGTCTGACCGATATGGAGTATATGGGGGTAAAGGGACTCTGGGGAAGTCGCGGAGACTACTATGTATCCGATGCTCCGAGATATACGATACACGAGAGTTTTACCGTATCTTCCGCCAGAAACGGTATAGTGAAGATAGGGGCTACCCATGTCAAAAGTCAAGACCCGTGTTCCATATGTGACGGCAGACCTCTCGCCGGTCTCGAAGAGAGAGCCATGAATCTGGTGGATTTTCCCGAACCTCCTCTTCTCAAGGAGACTCTCTGCGGGATGAGATCGGGTAGCAGAGACTATTTTCCACTCGTAGGCAGGGTGATAGATGTCCGGAGCATGCTCAAAAGATATCCCGAGATCAAAAAAGGTGCCACGAGAGAAACAATCTACCATCGGAATCTCTATATAATCAACGGAATGGGTGGCAGAGGATTCGTCTTCTCCCCTCTGATGGCCGCATGGCTTGGCGAGACGATAATGGATCGAAGAGAGATGGATGGGAGGGTCTCTCCGGACAGACTCTTCTGGAGATGGGTCAGGCGGTTGAAAAACGAAACTTCCGAGAGAGGATGAGAGAGATGACGGATACGGTACTTTCGGACGAGTTCGAAAAGATAGTGAAAAGGGTCTCACGACACCTCAAAGGCAAGGAAGAGGCTATCGTCATGACGATGACGGCATATTTCGCAGGAGGTCACATACTTCTCGAAGATATACCCGGAGTGGGCAAAACGACACTTGCCAAAAGTTTCTCCGCTGTCATGGGGCTGGATTTCGGCAGGATTCAGTTCACGAGCGATCTGCTCCCCGCGGATATAACCGGAATGATGTATTACGATAGGAAAAGTGGTGGATTCATACTCAAAAAAGGGCCTATATTCACCGGATTTCTACTCGCGGACGAGATAAACCGCTCCATGCCTAAAACCCAATCCGCCCTGCTCGAAGCGATGGAGGAGGGGCAGGTGACGATAGATGGAGTCGAGTATGCACTTCCCGAACCATTTTTCGTCATAGCCACCCAGAATCCTTATGAAGAGGTAGGGACATTTCCTCTCCCATACTCCCAACTAGACAGATTCATATGCTCCTTCGGTATAGGTTATCCCGACCGTGAAGCCGAAAGGACGATTCTATCCGGATATGAGACGATATACGATATGGATAGTGAAAAACCGATCATGGATACGAAGAGGAGTCGGGAGATAATGGATGAGGTGAAGAGAGTACACCTCTCCGATGCGATGCTCGACTACATACAGAATATAGTCGCTTTCAGTCGGGAGAGCGGACTCTTCAGATATGGACTCTCTACGAGAGGAGCTCTCGCCCTGACTGCGATGACCAGAGCGAGGGCGAGACTGCATGGTAGAGACTATGCCATTCCCGACGACCTACAGAGCGTATCCGCGGAGGTCTGTATACACAGACTCTCGTTCAGAGAGGGGAAGAGCGAAATCGGACGGTTGAGAGATGAATTTCTTTCGCAGATTCATCCAGACCCGTAGGCGTATCAGGCAGAAGGCGACCGCCTTCAGTGCCATGGTGGTCATAGCGCTGTTCGCTCTCTTTCTCGAAGCCTATATGCACAATTTCAATATCGTATATATCGTTTTCTTCTTCGTCTTCGCACTGGCATTTTCGGCAGGACCGATCGGTATATCCAACCTGTCCGATATAGAGATGCGATTCGTCGGTTGCACGAGAGTCTTCGCGGGTGAAGGGGGTGAATGCACCGTCACTCTCCACAATACCGGTCGACGCACGGCCTGGGCATTGAGACTCTATGCAGGAGAAGAGATGGTGGAGATAGCGAAACTGCCTCCCGGAGTACCTTATACTGTGACTCTAAAATGCCGGGCCGTCTCCAGAGGCAGGAGTGCCTTTTCAGACTGCAGGGTAGAGAGCCTTTTCCCTCTCAGTACGGTCAGATTCATACTCCATATGAAAGATAGATGCGAATATATCGTATATCCCGAGCCAAAGGGAATCTCTCTGGAAGCGTATCGATCGAAAATGGCTACCGGTACCAGCGAAGAGGGAGACTTCGAAGGTTTGATCAGATACGACGGTACTCAGAGTCTCTCCAGAATATACTGGCCATCGATGGTCATGGAGGAGTTGCAGAGCAAGAGATTCGAATATCTATCCAAAAGCGACAAACCGCACTTCACACTCTCAAGGCAGGAGGATATAGAGAAAGAACTCTCGCAATTGACACTATGGATAGTGGAGTGTGAGAAAATCGGTATCGATTTCACACTGGAAATGGATGGACGAATCATGAAAAGCGACAAAGAGGGGATAGATGGAATACTCGAATCACTCGCACTCTACAGATAGAGAGTCGAGACTTCTCGATCTCGCTCTGGCCACAGTATCGATACCTCTGCTATTCATAATCAAGCTACCCATGCTGATATATATCGCTATCTGGGCTCTATTTCTCTTTTTGAAAAAGAGTGACGAACTATCCGCTATCGCCATATTTTCACTTTTTACACTCGGTTCATTGGCGATCTTCATATCTCTTTTCGGAGAGTTCAATTTCGCCGGTCTCTCCAGACTCAGACTCTATACGGAGCTCGTACTATATATCCTGATTCTGGCTATCACACTCCAAAGGGCGGTCGGAAAGATAAATTTCTATCTTGTCATCTCTCCATTTCTACTACTCTCTCTAACACTCTTCTTCTACGATTCGCTGACTATGATGGCATATGTTGTTACAGAGGTATTCATACTCATATGGATCATACTGACACACAGGATGAAGAGCGATTGGTACGAGAGTCTCGGAATTTCGGTTCGACTCTTCGCATTTTCCATACCCTGGGTGGTACTTCTCTTCATCTTCTTTCCACGGATATCCTTCGAACATGCCTCCTACGGCTTCAGAGGAGATGGGACCGCCAGGGTGGGGCACGACGGTTCCATGTCGGTAGATGATCGAACACTGACGATACTCTCGGACAAAATAGTGATGGAGGTCTGGTTCGAAAAGTCCACCCCACCCTCCTCGTCTCTCTATTTCAGAGGAAGTGTACTATACGAGAAGAGGGGCCGTAAGTGGCTACCCTACAACAGATATATATATTCGAGTTCGCGCAGTAGATTCGCCAATCCGTCACTATATGGTAAGATAGGCTCCGTGAGTGTCTATCGAGTCTCTCTCTATCCCACACACAAGAGATGGCTATACCTTCTCGACCTTCCGATAGAGGGACCGCGAGACTCCTACATAAACCCCGATTTCGAAACCATCAACCGCAATCTGATATCCGAACCCGTTTTCTACGAAGCCACTTCCGCTCTGAAATACGAATATGGCGAAGCCACTTCCCCTAAAAGACTCCAAAAGGCTCTGCGTCTCGACCGTAGATTCGACAGGCGGACAATCCAAACCGGTGAAAAGATAGCATCACAGAGCCATAGCGCGAAAGAGAAGGCGGATAGAATATGGAGATTTTTTTCGGATATGAATCTGACATACTCACTCAAACCCGAAGGAGTGGATATCGACAACAGTTCGGACAGCTTTCTATTCGATATAAAAAAGGGCTACTGCGTCCACTTCGCCAGTGCTTTCACGATAATGGCGAGAGCGGCGGGAATACCGGCGAGAGTGGTGACGGGATACAAAGGAGACCGCAAAAACTCCATAGACAGATATCTCGTCGTCAGAGAGAGGGATGCCCACGCATGGTGCGAACTCTATATAGATGGAAAGTGGCTCAGATACGATCCCACCGCTACGGCATCACATATAGAGAGTGGTAGTGTGGAGGTAATCGACAGAGGAGATGGCGTTTCGGGAGATGGAGCCGGTGAAGAGATATTTTCAGGAGTATATCTACTATATCTGAAGTACAAACTAGAGAGGTGGTTACTGCACTATAGCCATGTCAGACAGGTATATCTACTCGAAAAGCTACGAAAAGATCCCCTGTTCGCGCTCTATTTTCTCACTGCGATAGCTCTGATATTCTCATTGTCGGTATCTATCGCTATGCGTTTTGGAAGACCCCGATGCAAAAATCGACCCGTATGTCTCATAGAGCGTTTGATTAAAAGAATGGAGAGAGAAGGGATATACAGAGAGAGGGGAGAGTCTGTCCACTCACTCATAGGCAGATACCTCTCCAGATACCCCGACGATGAAAATCTGAAAGAGATAGACCGCATATATCACGAAATCCTCTATGCGGATAGAGATATAGACCCATCGTCATTGAAAAGACGGATAGAGAGCTTCATCTCCCATATGAAAAAGAGAGATAGAGGTTAGTCCGGATATGGAACGATGTACGGATTCTCACCCTTTCATGAGATATCCGATACATGGTCGTATAGATGGGAGAAAGAGGTCGTCTTTTACGATTCGTGAAGAAAATCCATACCGAAACACCTCCGGAATGTAGAGATTTTCCCTATCTCGTGAAAAATCCGAATATCCATAAATCGGATAATCACTATAAATGTAGAATATGATATACTTTCTAAAAAAAAGGAGATGAGCATGTTGAGCTTCTTTGACTCCAAAAATAAAAAACTTGTCAAAAAGTGGAAAAAAGAGCATGAAAATCTGGTCATTATAGGGCAGAAGGTTATCGCCGAATATGTGAAAAACAATGAAAGCGAAGCCAAAAGACAGCTCAAGAAATTCGTCGATCTTGCGATGGATCACCTGACGAGCGAAGATATCGAGTTTTACAAACTTCTCAACGATCCCGCCAGAAAAGATGCCAGAACCGAACAACTCGTAGAAGAGTTCCAGCAGAGCTTCAAGGATACCAAAACGACTCTGATGAAATTCCTCGCCAAATATGTCAGACCCGATGTGCCTCTCGACGACGAGTTTTTCGATACATTCAACGAAATCATGGAGATACTCGCCAAAAGGATAAAATTCGAGGATGAAAATCTCTACTTCAGAATGAGCCTCAGCTAAACGGCGATGCGAGAGTGTGACGCTTGAGACTGGTAGTGGCTATATCCGGGGCCAGTGGGATAGGTCTGGGCGTCAAATTTGTACGATATCTTCCGGATTATGTAGAGAGATATATCGTATCGACCGAAAATAGCCGGGTAGTCGACGCTATGGAAGGCGGAGAGTATGGAGATTTTTTCGGAGACGACGAGATAGGTGCCTCCATAGCCAGCGGTTCATATCCGGTCGATGCGGTCGCTGTAGTCCCATGCAGTATGAATACACTCGCCAAGATATCGCACGGCATAGCCGACAACCTCACTACGAGGGTGGCTTCCGTAGCCATCAAGGAGAGACGCAGACTTCTGCTCGCACCGCGCGAGATGCCCCTTTCACCGATAGCACTTGAAAATATGCATAGACTCTCCATGATGGGAGTCGTGATATCACCGCCCATCATGGCATACTACAGCTCATGTGAAACTATGGAGGATATGGAAAAGTTCATCATAGGAAGATGGTACGACTCTCTTGGAATAGAACACGACCTCTACGATAGATGGAGTGGAGAGAGATAGAATTTCTCTTTCATATATTGAAAAACCTTTTCATATTATCCCAATCAAAGAAAGAGCTGGTATAATTCCATCTTCGAATCCATTCGGATATTCGGGGTGTGGCGCAGTCTGGTTAGCGCGCCTCGTTCGGGACGAGGAGGACGAAGGTTCGAATCCTTTCACCCCGACCATCAAATCATCGCATCACTATCGATAGAGTGAATCTCGAATACAAAAGAGCCATTAAACTTTTTCGACTCTACAGTGTGACTTCGGTGTCTCCCAAAACTCTATGGCCTCTACCTCTATATCGAGCGCCGACATTCTCGAAGAGACTATATCCATAATCCACGAAGTGAGATTTTCGCTCGTCGGAACGAAATCCACCACAACCATACCTTCATACTTTTCCACAAGAGCGTCCGGTGCCTCTTTCGGAAGATGGGAGATATCGGGTATCCAACACCCTTGCGGGAGATGGTTGAAAAGTCTCTCGTCCATCCCGCCCTCTCCATCGCAATAGTGGCTCATCATATCGAAAAAGAGCGGGTCTCTCCGGTCTATGATGAATTTGTGGTCCAGAGTCGCATCCAGCCACACCTTGAACCAGTCGAGATGTTTGAAATCGGTCACCATCCCTCTTTCGAGTTCACTCGAAGATACGAATATCTTTATCTTCCCCTGATGACCGTGAAGATGTCTGCACATCAGACATCCATCGACACTGTACTCTCTGTCGAGTTCCTGTGACCATACTCTGTGACCGTAACAGAAATCGAAAGATTTATCTATTATCCATCTCCTCTCCATCATATCCCCTTTCCCGGAAATCAGTTCGTCTTCCGATACCTCATCGAGGTTTCGGAGAGATGCCGCTCACTCCCCCGATTGCGTAAAACTTCCGCTTTGATGCGTGATTATACGCATTTTGCTTTAATGGATACTCATCGATGGCAAACTATTGGATACAATTACGGCATGAACGAACTGATAAAGATGGTCAACGAGAAAGTATCCGAAAAGATGATAGAGTTGACAGCCTATGCCCATACGACACCGGGTGAAATCGTGGCTGTATCCCTTATACTGGCAATCGTACTATTCGTGAACTGGTTTATAAAAGGACCCTTCAGAAGATGGACGAAAATAGCCATTTTCAAGAGACGAAGATCCATTCTATACAGACTGCTGTTTCACAGGATAGCCAAGCTGGTGAAACCCCTCAGACTGCTGATATCACTGCTTCTGATCAAAAAGGCGCTATCCATATTTTTTATCGACGACAGTGTCGATTTGATATTCTTTTCGGCATACTGGATGCTGTTCCTATGGTGGATATACGAAGTGATCAAATTTCTACTCTATGCCGCTCTCTCATCCAAAATCAAGAGGCAGAAAAATGCCCGAATGGAGCTCTTCAACCTCTTTCTCAATATCACCAGAGTGCTCATCGCCTTTTTACTCATCATAATGATACTTTCGCACCTGGGTATAGACCTGACCGCTCTCATCACCTCCCTCGGAATAGGGGGCGCCATCGTCGGTCTCAGCGCCAAAGATACTCTGGTGAACTTTTTCGATTCCATCAGACTCGTCAGCGAAGACGCATTCAGACAGGGGGAGTGGATAGAGACGAGAGATGTCGAAGGATTCGTCACCGAAATAGGTCTCACCTCCACCAAAATCAGGACATTCGACAATGCGATGGTGACGATACCGAATACGAAACTGGTAAACGACTACCTCAAAAACTGGAGTCGCAGAATGGTGGGAAGGAGAATCAAGTTTCATCTCAGACTGAAATTCAGCGACGATACGAAAGAGATAGAGAGGGTACTGTACGAGATATACGATATGCTACATAGCCATCCGGATATCGTCAACGACAACAAACTCAGATACCTGAGACATATGAAGAGGACATACGAAACGGGGCTCTTCAATCTCGACGACAAATATGGTGTCCGCCGTACACTGCTGGTCTATCTCGACAATATAGGAGAGTACTCCCTGGATATACTGATATACGCATTTTCCATATCTGTAAACTGGGAAGAGTGGTTGAAAACGAAAGAGGATGTCATCATGCGAATCATCCGTATCATAGAGGAGTCGTCTCTCGAACTCGCCATTCCACTACAAGAGGTCAAACTGACCGAGAACGAATCTGAAAAAGAGGTGGCAAACGATACAGTCGTATCGTGACGCATAGGATATAATCATCTGCCGATAGCGGGAACTGCCACCTCCCCGCCCACTCCAAAACCGTTTCCAAGCTCTTTTTCGAAAGAGGCAGTCGCTGTAGGCCCTTTGCGGACACCGCCCCCCTTTTGAGCTTCGTACATAAAGCCTACTCCTCCCCAGAAATTCGCCGGAGGCGTATCGGGAGTTCCACACCCCTGCATGAAAATCGATATAGAGATGCACACTACACCTACTGATGACAATGCCTTTCCGGAAGATAAAAAATCATATATAGAGATCAAAATCCGGCTCCATCGAACGAAAAACCGGCTCCAAAATCCATGGAAACGAACGATGGATCGCTGAAACCGGCTCTCAGACTCATCGAACGCAGAGAGAGAATATCGTTTTTACTATCCACTCCCTGGGGACATACCGCCGTACACTCTCCACATAGAGTGCAATCCCATACTCCATGCGACTGTATGGCGGTGAGAATATCGACATCCCCACTCTCTCTGGGATCGGATGCGTATCTGTACGACCTACTCAGCGCGAACGGGCCTATGAACTCTCCATCGACCTCTACGACAGGACATACCGAATAACAAGAACCGCAGAGTATACAATCGCTCTGGATTCTACTTCTCTCCTCATCCTTTTCACTGCATACAGCTTCTCCATACTCATGCAGATACGCCTGCGCGCTCGAGAGCCTATCTTCGGTCAGGGACCTATCCACCTTCAAATCTCTGAGTGGACGATAGCCGGAGAGAGGTTCGACTCTCATACCGTCACGCGCCATTATCGAACATGCAAGACTCTCTCTACCATCGACCTTTACCGCACACGCTCCACATATACCGCTCCTGCATCCCGATTCGAAAGTGAGAGTGTGGTCGATACTCTCTCTTATCGAAAAGAGTGCATCCAGAAGTGTGGAGACTCTCCTGACAGGTTCGAAAGTCTCGTCATAAGCTTTTTCATCCCTATATCTGCCTATAGTCAATTTCATAATGAGACTCCCATACCTCTATCCACGAAAATACCACTCTCTCCCATGCCTATCACGATATCCTCCCCGAACATCCCATTCTCGTCTGGAAAGTCGCTTCTATAGTGGGCACCTCTACTCTCTTCCCGATATATCGCACCGAGAATCGTGGCACGCGCGCACAGTATGGCGTTTCTCGACTCCAACAGATGCACAAGAGAGCCGTTGTGGCACCTGCTTCTATCTGGCGGAGAGCACTCCGACACTATATTTTCGATCTCTGAGCACCTCTTCAGCGCCGATACGAGACCGTCTCTGTCGCGAATGATTCCGACATCGGTAAACAGTATTTCGCCAAACTCTCTGCGAAGCGCGTATATATCGCAAGTCTCTCCCTCTCCTGCGAGCATCGACTCTATCTCCTCCCGTACCCTGTCACGGGATAACGATATATCCACTACACTATCGGATACCTCCATACGCTCCATCTTATCCACGACATCGAACCCGAAAGCCGATATCTCGAGAAGTGAGTTGCCTCCCAGTCTGTTCGCACCGTGCAGATGGGAGTTCGTGCACTCTCCTACAGCGAAACAGTTTTTCAGACCTGTCACCGCATAGTTTTCATCCACCTCTATACCACCCATCGTATAGTGAACCGCTGGAGAGACCGCCACTCTCTGTGTGGCGAGATCAACTCCCGCATGCAGTGATGCCAGATGGAGCTCCTGAGGCATGAGTTTTTCGAGTTTTTCCCTGCCGAGTCCGGTCAAATCCAGATATACATCCGAACCACTCTTTATCTTGGAGAATATCGCTCTGCTCACCTCGTCTCTGGGAGCCAGTTCATCCGTAAATCTCTCTCCACTCTCATCCACGAGGATACCGCCTTCACCTCTGGCACTCTCACTTATGAGAATGGAACTCCCCTTCAGTGCGGTCGGGTGGAACTGGACAAATTCCATTCCGCTCAGCCTCCCTCCGGCTCTCAATACGGCCGAAGCCGCATCTCCGGTCGTACCACACGCATTTGTCGTATACCCGTGATATGCGGCACCGAAACCGCCAGTAGCGAGAAGTACCTTGTCCGCCTCTATGGATATGACCTCTCCGGTAGATATCCGCAAAAAGACAGCTCCGCCGACAACTGCATCTTCACTCACCAGAGAGAGAAGAAAGAGATCATCCATCCTCTCTATACCCATATGTAAAACCGTATCGTAGAGGGTATGGGCTATCTTGAGCCCGGTATAGTCCTGCGCATAGCAGGCCCGTGCCACTCTGGCACCTCCCAATCTTCTCTGAGCTATACTCCCCAACGGAGTTTCGGCTCCATCTATACGGGAAAATGGAACACCGAGCCTCTCCAGCTTCTCTATCACCGATGGGGCGAGAGTGCACATCCTTTCGACCATTTCGGGATTGGCGAGACCATGAGAGGATTTGAGCGTATCTTCGATATGCATCCGTACACTATCTTCGGAGACATTTCCCAATGCGGCGTTTATCCCACCCTGGGCCATGACGCTCTGTGCCCGAGTAGGAGAGGTTTTGGAGACCATCATCACTCTCATACCCCTCTCCTTTGCGGAAATCACGGCACTCATTCCAGCGATACCGGCTCCTATCACGAGGAGGTCGTACCGATTTTCTACACTATCCGACATTCAGACTCTCCTCGATATTTTTCACGATACCATCGAGAAGTCTCCTGCGCGATTCTATCGAGCTCCACGCCACATGTGGAGTCAAGACTATTCTCTCGGGATGTTCGAGCGAGAGGAGAGGAGAGTCCGCGGGAAGAGGCTCCATCGATGTCACATCGAGCCCCGCATATATCTCTCTTCTATCCAGTTCCGAAGCGAGAGACTCTTCATCGACTATGCCTCCTCTACCCAGGTTCAGCAGGATAGCCCCGTCTCTCATCATACCAAGCTCTCTACCACCTATCAATCCTTCGGTTCTTCCATTGAGTGGTGCATGTATCGATACGATATCGCATCCACTCATCAACTCATCAAGGGAGACGGCCCGATATTCGTCACAATGGGGTTTACCAGAAGTGGGATAGTAGATCACTTCCGCACCGAATGCGGATGCCACTTTCGCCACTTCACGACCTATCGTACCCATACCTATCACACCCCATCTCATAGATGCAATTTCATGAAACGGCATACCCAGATGTGTAAAGATGGGACTTTGGCTCCATTCCAGGCTCTTTACATAGCCGTCATAATAGGATACTCTCTCCATCAACTCCAGAAGTATGGCGAATGTATGCTGTACCACTCCGGGAGTGGAGTATCCCGCCACATTCTTTACGGCTATTCCCAACTCTCCGGCCGTTTCCAGATCGATATTGTTCATTCCGGTCGCGGCTACACATATCAGCTTCAACCCTTCGCACCTGCTCATAATCTCTCTATCGAGCACGACTTTATTGGTTATCACGATATCCGCACCGCAGACTCTATCGCTTCTCTCGTCCGGTGAAGTGGTACCGTATATCTTCAGAGTACCGAATCTCTCGAGAGGCGAAAGGTCGAGGTCCTCTCCAAGCGTGTCTGCGTCGAGTATGACTATATTCATTCTATTCTCCTATCGAAGTGATCACTATCTCTCTCGGACCCGCACTATCCCTGTGTTCGAGCAGATATATTCCCTGCCATATACCTCTTTCCACCCTCCCTTTTCGTATCGGGAGAGTCAGGGAGGGGCCGACGAGAATGTTTTTCATATGAGCTGGCATATCGTCGCACCCTTCGAGAGTGTGTTCGAATCCATCCCAGCAATCCGGCACGAGAGAGCGTAGAAAAGTCTCGACATCCCTTCGTACATCGGGGTCGGCATTTTCGTTTATGGCGAGAGATGCCGATGTATGTTTCAGAAAAATATTGACCAACCCTATCTCTATCCCATCGATATGATGCAGTAGATAGTCGTCTATCAGGTGGACTCCTCTCCCCAGCGGTGGAAGTTTCACTATCTTTTGCACTATCATCTGAGAGGAGGCACCCCTTCATCTTCCGAGCACGAAGAGCTTTCCAGCGGAGAGATGGAACAGCCCGCTTCGGAGGGGTCGGCATATATATCGGAGACTCTCGTGGGCACCGTCAGCATATCTCCACCCTTCTCTTCACTCTTCGCGGGAGATGAGAAAGAGGCGATTATAGGGATATCACCCCGTACAATCTCCATCTTTCCACCCTCTTTTTTGATCATTACGGGAATTTCGTCGATTCCGAGTCCTTTGACGAGAAATCTGACCGTAGGAGAGTTCACGGACAATCCTCTATACTCGATACCGTGGTCCGCGAAGTACTTTTTCACCCTCTTGCAGTGGGGACATCTCTCGGAATGTACCAGATAGATACCATCCCCTTGGATGAGAGATTCGTTTTTGGCTATCGCCAAATCACCGAATGCGAGAAAAATGGATGCTATTACGGGCAGGGCATATGCGAAATAGCCCCTATTGGAGAGAAGAGCTATCGATAGAAGGCCCCCATAGACACCCATGCAGAAGAGACACGGCTCAGGATTCACAGCGACCTGATAACCTATCATTACCGACTCGAACGCGATAGAGCTATAGAGAACTATAAAAAACAGTACCTCCATATCTCGCCGTTTGATGGATAGAAATCCCAAAAGTGCGATTACGCTCACGGACGCCATACCCATGAAATCGAGATATATGGAGTCGAATTTCAACAACTCCCCCGCAAGTCTGCAACCCTCCGCACTGCATAGAGAGTCGTGACCAAGTTTGAGCCACGCTTCGTATGCGATATAAAACAGTAGTGTCAAAGGCAACAGAACTCTGGCAACATACCTCATCATTCCATATCCTCCCTTTTTTCAACTATCACTCATCGCCGATACTATACTTTTGGCTCTATCGATAGCCTCTTCTATCGTCTCACCAGTAGATAGAGCCACCGCCATTCTCCTGCCGGGATGAGATACCGGCTTTCCGAATATCCTTACGAAACTCTTTTCGCCGAAAGCCCACTCGGGGACCTCTATAGTCGGCGACTGACTGTGAGATACCGCCTTGTATGCCGCGCTAGCACCCGGAGAGAGCTTTTCGAATCCCAGTGGAAGCCCCAATACCGCTCTGACATGCAGTGCGAATTCACTCTGACTCTGAGTCGCCATCGTCACCATACCGGTATCGTGGGGGCGGGGAGAGAGTTCGGAAAAATATACATCATCCCCTTTTACGAAAAACTCAACGCCATATACACCTCTGCCTCCCAGACCTTCGGTGACACGACCCGCCATCTCTTTGGCGTCGGAGAGAGCTTTTGGACTCATTCTGGCAGGTTGCCAGGAGAGTATATAGTCTCCATCCCGCTGTATATGTCCTATAGGGTCGCAAAAAACCGTCTCTTCGCCGTTTCGTATCGTAAGCAGTGTTATCTCGTAGTCGAAATCGACGAACTCCTCCACTATCAGCTCACTCGCGTCTCCGCGCGCCTCCGAAGCCTTTTTCCACGAAGATTCGAGATCTTCGGCACTCCTGGCGACACTCTGTCCATGGCCAGAACTGCTCATGACGGGTTTGATGACACATGGATACGATATCTCTTCCGCCGCCTCTACCAACTCTTCGAAAGTGGATACGAATCTATATGCGCTCGTCTTCAGACCGAGCTTTTCCGAAGCGAACTCTCTTATCTTTTTTCTATTCATCGTCTTTTCGACGGCTTCGGCGTTCGGTATGACTCTATATCCGGCTTTCTCCGCCTCAAGAAGTGCCGATATACTGATGGCTTCGACCTCCGGCAGTATGTAGTCGGGCTTCTCCATCTCTATCAGCTCCAATACCGCATCGTGATCGAGCATATCGATAGTGTGGCTTCTATTCGCTACCAGGTGTGCCGGCGCATTGTCGTATCTATCTACGGCTATGACCTCTATTCCGAGTCTCTGCGCCTCTATGGCTACCTCTCTGCCGAGTTCACCCGAACCGAGTAACATCATTTTGATCGAATTGTCTTTAAACGGTGAGCCAAAGAACATATGGGAATCCTTCCGTCGAATTTTTGAACGATTCTATCGAAAAATGGAAAATCTACGCTAAACGGCTCCGATATCGGGATATATCCTCTCTTATGTCGGTAAAGTGTATATTCATGATTTGTTATGAGATTTCGTCATCTTGACGAAGAGAGGCGGAGTGCCTCCCTTTCGTATCGTCGGACTTTAGAGTCTCGACTCGTAGCGTCTGAGCATATAGAGCTTCTTGAGGATCTTCTTTCTGGTAGCGATCTTCTCTTTCTTTCTACGCTCCGTAGGCTTCTCGTAATGCTGTCTCGCACGGGCTTCCGTGACTATGAGGTTCCTGTCGCACTGTCTTTTGAATTTGCGGTATGCATCTTCGAAAGTGTCTCTGGGAGATACTATGATTCCAGGCATTCGACTCACCCCCTTCCATGTCCCATATTTTTCCGATGTGTGGAAATAGACAATACGGCGCATATTATACCCGTTTTTTTTTACATATCGTTTAAGCGGTCTCTATATAAACGCAAAGTGATCGGTAGAGATATTAGGCTACAATTTCGGAATGAAAAAAATAGTAATATTATTCAGCGGTAGCGGAACGAATCTTGCATATATACTGGAAAATATGCACGGCAGAGAGGTAGAGGTGGTCTCGGTCATCACCAACAATCCCGATGCGGGGGGTATTTCTCACGCTCTGAAGCACGGTATCGTCCCCGTGGTTATCGACCATAGAGAGTTTCCGGACAGAGAGAGTTTCGATGAGAGATTGGTACGGGAAATAGAGAGACACCGACCAGACCTGACCGTACTGGCCGGATTCATGAGGATTCTGACACCCCAATTCACGCGCAGAGTCCACGCCATCAATCTACACCCTTCCCTCCTCCCGAGACATAGAGGTTTGCATGCCATAGAGCGCAGTTACGAAGATGAGCACGACAGTGGAGGAGTCACCGTCCATATCGTCAGTGATGAGCTCGACGCGGGAGATATAGTGCTCAGCAGAGAGGTGGACAAGAGAGGTATGGATTTCGATACCTATCACTCCACGATACGCAAAATCGAAAAAGAGGCCCTTGCGGACGGTATAAGAAGCGTTTTGGGTATGAAAATGTCATCCTGACGGACAACGAGTCGAAAGAGTATTACAATTTTAGTACAACTATGATATAACACGAAAAATTTCAACAAAATCAGCAAGGAGAAGATATTATGAGCGATATACTGGAGATAGGTAAATACAGATTCGAAAGTAGGCTCATCGTAGGAAGCGGGAAGTATCCCGATTTTCAGACTACGAGAGATGCCACGATTGCCAGTGGAAGCGAGATGATAACCGTAGCCGTGAGGAGGGTCAACATCACCGATCCCAACGAAGAGAATCTGATGGACTACTTCAAAGATACGAATGTGAAATTCCTGCCTAACTCCGCGGGATGTACGACTGCCGAAGAGGCGATAACTCTTTTCAGGCTCACTAGAGAGGCGACGGGTATAGATTTGATCAAACTCGAAGTGATAGGAGATACCCAAAAGACACTCTACCCCGATGTGATAGAGACTATAAAAGCGTGTGAAGTACTCGCCAAAGACGGATTCACCATCATGGCGTACACCAGTGACGACCCCATCGTCGCCAAGAGACTCGAAGATGCTGGAGCTCATGCCATCATGCCTCTCGCCGCACCCATCGGATCGGGACTCGGAGTACAAAACAGATTCAATGTCGTCTTCATCAGAGAGGCGGTGAGCGTTCCCGTTATCGTGGATGCGGGTATAGGCTGTGCAAGCGATGCCGCCATGGCTATGGAGCTGGGAGCGGATGCCGTGCTGACCAATACCGCCATAGCCCAGAGCGACGATCCCATCATGATGGCGGAAGCTATGAAGCATGCCGTAAAGGCGGGACGGATGAGTTATCTCGCGGGGCGAATCCCGAAAAGACCTTTCGCTACCGCCAGTTCTCCGGTAGATGGAATGATATTCTAATCTCCTTTCACACTTTCACTCCGCAGTGTGTAGAGAGGTAGTACTCTCTGCAGTGTCGGAGTGGGAGTATGGATAATTCATCTTCGATTCGACAATAATATTGTATTATTTCCTTATCGTGGATATTTCGGAGATATAGCGGATTTTCTCCACTATCCCAACCCAAGAAACCGTAGGAGAGACAACGATGTTTTCACTATTCAATCTATTTGGAAAAAGTTCGGAAAAAGAGCATGAAGAGTTGCTCGTACTGGCAGAAAAAATCATATCCAACTATGTCAAAGGAAATGAAAAAGCGTGCAGAAAGGAGCTGGATTCACTTCTGGAGAAGATAGACGAACATATCGACGACGACGATGTACCGATGTCGGGTAGTGAGACGAAATCTCCGAAAAGAGAGCTGATAAGGTCGCTTGTCCCCTATACTTCCGAAAATGTCGAGATCGATCAGGGATTCATAGATATCATGAACAGAGTCATAGAGGCTCTTCAGAGACATAGTAGAGAATCGTAGGAAAACTCTCTCCCACATATCCACCGGTATCGTTCACCATATGGTCTATGATTACCGGCAGGAGTCGTCAGAGTATGAATTGCCTGTCGGCACCCAACCACTCTGTAGCTATATTTCTGAGTCCTTCCACATTGTCGGAGGCGAATATGCCCAGCCTCGTCTCCGTACCCCTTCCCGTCATTCCTCTCTCTTCGAGATACTCCACAATCGCTTCACCGGAGTGTATCATCAACGGTTTTCTTCCGAAATATGACGATATCGCGTCGGAGATGAGAGGAAAGTGAGTACATCCCAGTATGATGGCATCCGGTGTCATGGATAGAGAGGAGAAGTAGTGTGAGAGAATGGCTTCGAGCACCTCACCGGAAAAGATTCCCTCCTCCACCACCGGGACCAGCATACCCGTCTGCACGGCTACGACATTTCCATACCCCAGACTCTCCAACTCCTTTTGATATCTGCCCGAATCTATGGTGGCTCTCGTACCGATAATGAGTATGGAGGCATCTTTATCCTCCACCTTGTTGACCAGGGCCCTCACTCCGGGGTCGATCACACCATATATCGGATAATCGCTCTTGTCTCTCATCTGCGGGAGAGCATATGCGCTGACGGTATTGCACGCCGTCACGAGCAGGTCTATTCCGAAGTTGTTGAAAAACTCTATGGCTTCGAGTCCATATCTCACTATGGTATTCGGGTCTTTGATGCCGTACGGTACTCTGGCGGTATCTCCATAATAGACGATCTCATCGAAAATGCCATGCTCCAGAAATGAGCGCACGACGGTAAGTCCGCCCGCTCCGGAGTCGAAAACACCCGCTCTCACGATCCACTATCCGCCGATCGTATGGATCAGGCGCCGTTGTTCATGATACTGAGAAACTCGTCGTTGCTCTTGGTCTTCAGCATCTTGCTGTAGAGGAATTTGAGCCCCTCCACCTCTTCCATATTCTGCATGGCGTTTCTGATGGCCCACACTTTCTGCAGAGTCTCCGGATCGGTCAGAAGCTCCTCTTTTCTCGTTCCGGATTTCGTCACATCGACCGCAGGATATATTCTTCTCTCCGCCACATGTCTGCTCAATACCACTTCGGCGTTACCAGTACCTTTGAACTCTTCGAAGATCACCTCATCCATTCTGCTTCCGGTATCTATCAGCGCGGTGGCTATGATGGTGAGACTTCCGCCGTTCTCTATATTTCTAGCCGCACCGAAAAATCTCTTTGGTTTGTGGAGAGCGTTGGCGTCCACTCCTCCGGAGAGTACCTTTCCTGAACTGGGAGTGACTGTATTGTAGGCTCTGGCCAATCTCGTGATGGAGTCGAGGAGAATGATCACATCCTGCCCAAGCTCCACTCTCCTTTTGGCCCTCTCTATGACCATCTCGGCCGTTCTGACATGATTTTGTGCGGGCAGATCGAATGTGGAGCTATATACCTCACCCCTGACTGATCTCTGCATATCCGTCACCTCTTCCGGTCTCTCGTCCACGAGAAGCACCATCAACGAAGTATCCGGACTGTTGTAGGAGATGCCGTGAGCTATCTCTTTCAGGAGTTCCGTCTTTCCCGTTCTCGGAGGAGCCACGATCAGTGCTCTCTGCCCCTTGCCCATAGGCGAGAAGAGATCTATCACCCTGCCCGTCAGCTTCATGGGATTGTACTCGAGCTTCAGTTTTTCGTTCGGATACAGAGGAGTTAGATTGTCGAACAGAGGTCTGCGTTTCGACTCTTCGGGCGGTAGATAGTTGATAGCCTCTATCTTGAGAAGGGCATAATACTTCTCCTGCTCTTTGGGAGCCCTGACCTGTCCCGTCACGACATCACCGTTTCTGAGCGCAAATCTCTTGATCTGTGTCGAGCTGACATATGTATCGTTGGAGGAGTTGGCGAAATTGCCGTCAATGGATCGTAAAAAGCCGTAACCATCGTTCATTATTTCGAGAATACCGGTAAAGAGTATATACCCTCCCTGACTCACCTGAGATTTGAGAATCTCGAAAATGAGGTCTTTCCTGTGAAACTCGTTTGGGTTGTCCACTTTGACTTTGCGCGCTATCTCAACCAGCTCTTCGAGAGGTTTCTGTTGCAAATCCTCTATCTTGTAGCCATCGACGGGCACATGTGTACGATTATGGTGCTTTCTCGAACCGTTTCCGGCGTAATTACCGTTTTTCTGTTTACTCTCGTCCATTTTTCCTCTTAACTATTTGTGGAGTGATTTTTGTAGTAGGTGTGCTTATCCATCGTAATCGACCGTCTGTCGCTCTCGTCAGAGGCACATCCGATACTGTACTTTCGGTAGTTGACGCATTATATTCCAAATGAGTTTAAATGTCAAACCCCGAACCATCTCCATCTCACCAGCCGAGAGCCACATATACCAGCCAGGGATAGGTGAGAGGACCAATGGCGAAAAGCCACGGCGGAATTTTCATCGAAATTATAGCTTCCACCCTCTCATCTATTCTTTTATATACGAATACCGTTTTGACCAACTCTATCTTGGAGAAGATATCCAGTGTTTTGAATATCAGCATCACCACTATCGGGAGATTGAGCAAATCGTAATAGAGCGAGAGAAACAGTACGAAGAGGTATCCGGTGTGCATGGCGAAAAACAGGAGGATACTTCTGCGATACCATAGATAGACTCTATAGAGCAACCCTTTCATATCCGGCGAATACTGCCATGCGGATTCGAACATCTCCGCCAGAAACGATACGAGAACGGCATCCAACGGTGTCATCGGAAACTTTTCAGCAATGTATCGAATACTCTGAAGAGCGATTCCACTTCATCTATGGACACCCTCTCGTCAGGAGCGTGAATTCTGTCGTTTTTCACCCCGAACTCTATCACATCTATACCGAACTTGGCGAAAAATCTCGCATCGCTCGTTCCCCCCGCGGTAGAGTGCGACGGACTCTCTCCACACACTTCTCTTATGGCTTCGTCCAACAGCCTCACCACTTTCGTATCGGGATCGGTCACGAATGGTTCCGCAGATACACTCATCCGAAGATCATAATCCATCCCGTCGAAATATCGTCTCACGAATGCTTCGACATCCTTCGCATCGGTATGGGTGGAGTTACGGACATTGAACATCATCTTCAGAAGACCCGGTGTGACATTGGTCACCTCCATACCGGCCCTTATATCGGTGATGACGAATTTGCTCGGCGAAAAGTGTTCATCCCCCTCGTCGAGATCGACTCCCGCCATATGCGGAAGAACCTGCGCCACCACATGTATCGGATTGTGCGACTTTTCCGGATATGCGGCATGCCCCTGACGACCTCTTTTGGTGATCACACCGTTTATGGAGCCTCTTCTGCCTATCTTGACGGCATCTCCGAATCTCTCTTCGCATGTAGGCTCCGCAACGATCGCATAGTCCGGCAACTCCCCTCTCCTATCCAACTCTTCGAGAACGATCTTCGTACCATATTTCGCTTCGCCCTCCTCATCGGATGTGATCAATATGGATAGAGTTCCGGGGAAACTTTCGCATCTCGCTACCGCTTCGAGAAACGAGGCGACACCACTCTTCATATCCTGAGCTCCGCGCGCGTAGATGTAGCCATCCTCTATTCTCGGAACGAAAGGGTCCCAACTCCATCCGTCCCCTGGAGGCACTACATCTATATGGCCCGCGAAACAGAGATGTTCACCATCTCCGAATCTCTTTTTCATAAAGAGGTTTTTAACGCCCCCTCTATCTATCCTCTCCACTTCGAATCCCGGAAGATAGTTCTGTATGAAATCCATCAACCCCGCATCGTCTGGTGTGATCGATGGAGCGGACAGAAGCCTTATCAACAGATCGACGACATTCATGATATCTCCTTTCCATACCTCTTCCATGACGATGGGATACGATGCCATATCGCGATGAAAGAGCCTTTTGGTTATCCGGATTATACCGATTCCCGTATACCGGAGGGTTGAAAAGAGCCGACTATCCATCATCTAAAGAGATTTACTATATAATTTCCCATTCACGACAGAAGGAGAAAATGTGCAGATCGACGAGACTCTATTGAAAAAACTCGAAAAACTCTCCCATCTGAGGGTGGGCGAAGAGAAGAGGGAGGAGATCATACGACAGCTGTCGGGTATCCTGGAGTATGTCGAAAATCTCGAAGAGTTGGATACTTCGGAACTCGACTCCTACTTTTCCACTCTCGAGGGTGGGACTCCGATGAGAGATGATCTTCCCGTATCCAATCCCGAAATAGCGAAGGATATACTCTCCCACGCTCCCGAAAGTCGAGACGACTTTTTCATAGTGCCCGCGATCATAGGCTGATCCAAACGAAACGAACAAGGAGATAGAGATGTCATCAGCGGCCCATATCAAAAAATTGTTGCAGAGTGTGGTGGTACACAAAGCTTCGGACCTCCACCTCGTGAGTAGAAGCGAACCGATGCTGAGAGTCAGCGGATCACTCAAAGCGATCAATATGCCCAAGCTCACAGGAGAGGATATAGAGTCGATGTGTTACGCTCTCCTGACGGAAAAGCAGAAAAAGCAATTCGAAGAGGAGAACGAACTCGACTTCGCCATCGAGCTGGAGAATGTAGGAAGATTCAGGGTCAACTACTATAAAACCCTCGGTGATATGGCGGCGGCGTTTCGTATCATTCCCATCGATATCCCGAGTCTCGACGATCTCAACGCCCCTGCGGTATATAAAAAGTTGATCAAGAGGGAAAAGGGACTCATACTGGTGACCGGCCCCACGGGTTCGGGTAAATCGACGACCCTCGCCGCTATGCTCAACGAGATCAATATGAATGAAAACAAACATATACTGACGGTTGAAGATCCTGTCGAATTCGTCCACAAAAACAAAAAGAGCGTCTTTTCACACAGAGGAATCGGAGAAGATACCCGCAGTTTTTCCGCGGCTCTGAAATATGCACTGAGACAGGACCCCGACATCATACTCATCGGGGAGATGAGGGACAAGGTAACGATTTCGGCGGCTCTGACGGCGGCGGAGACGGGACACCTCGTATTCGGTACACTCCACACCAACTCCGCACCGGGTACCATCAACCGTATCATCGATGTTTTCGGAGGTGACGAACAGCCACAGGTAAGAGCGATGATTTCCAGTTCTCTCGTCGCAGTCATATCTCAGGCGCTCCTACCCAAGATAGGAGGAGGCAGGATAGCCGCTCCTGAAATCCTGGTGACGAACCACGCCATCTCCAACCTCATCAGGGAAGACAAAGTGCATCAGATATACTCCACGATGCAGCTTGGCCAGGAGCAGACAGGTATGCAGACTCAGACCCAGGTACTCAAAGGTTATGTACAAAACGGACTCGTCTCCAAAGAGACAGCCATACAGTACTCCAACAAGCCGGACGAATTGAAAAAAGTCCTCATGATGACCTGACGGGGAGGATGCACTCTTTATGGATATCTACTCCAACGGATTCAACTACCTCGATTTGACGGTCGGGGCTCTTATCGTCCTTCTCGCTATAAAAGGTCTTCTGAACGGCTTCGAAAAGGAGCTGTTCGGATTCGTAGGTCTCATAGGAGGTGTCTACACCGCTTCCAGAAGTGCCGGTGCGATGGCTTCGTATATCGATACCCATATCTTTCATCTCGAAAATTTCGCGGCGATGAAACTGATTTCGTTCATATTGATACTCGGTCTCATCTGGGGAGGGATATCCCTGCTGGGGACGTTCATGAGCGGATTCGTATCCCATTCGGGTATCGGTATAGCGAGCCGTACGGGAGGATTCATACTCGCCGGAGTGAAATACTTTCTCGTACTCTCACTCATAGTGGCTTCTCTCTTCAGGACACCTCTGGTCAGAGACAATATAGGCAAAAGCGCTACGAAGAGTTTCCTCTATCCGTATCTCAATATGGCTGGCTCGAAACTGATAAATCTCACACCGATAGCACGGATGGGTGTCAGCGCCGACAAACCGTCACGAAAAGTCGAGACAGAGGGACGGCCGTAGAGTATGGTACCGTACGAATCTCTACTTCAGGAGCTCAAAAACGCTCTCAAAAGACGAAAGCTCAAATTTACGAAACAGAGAGAAGCCATACTCCAGACTCTATTCGAAAACGAGGGTCACTTCTCTCCGGAAGAGATATATGGAATGGTGAAATCCAGCTATCCGGATATGAAGATAGGCATAGCGACCGTCTATCGCTCACTCTCCCTTCTCGAAGAGGAGAAGCTGGTCGAGTCCATCTCCTTCGGCAAAGAGGGGAAGCGTTATGAGATAGGTATGAAAAAGCACCACGACCATCTCATCTGCACCGTATGCGGAGAGATTACCGAATTTTGCGACGAAACGATAGAAAAACAGCAGGAGAGAGTGGCGGAGAGTTTCGACTTCGAAATGACGGACCACAGCATGAGAATATACGGCATCTGCTCGAAATGCAGAAAACACGGAAAATAAACCAATCTCAGGAGAAACATTGATATTCGACAACCAATATATACAGGAGAGAATCGGCAAAGCCGAAAAGCTTCGCGAAGAGGGAATCAATCCATACCCGACATCGGTAGAGAGAGGTATATCCTCCGGAAAATTTCTCGAAGAGAACGCTCACCTGACGGAAAAACCCGAGGGTGAGAGGATAGATAGAGAGAAAATCTACAGATTGACGGGGAGAATGAAATTCATCAGAATCATGGGAAAAGCGGCCTTCGCCAAGATAGAGGATAGTGACGGACTCGTCCAGATATACTACAATAGAGACGACCTGCCCGAAGGCTACTACAACAAGATAAAGAAACTCTACGAAGTGGGAGATATCGTAGAGGCAGAGGGCTTCCCTTTCGTCACCAGGACGGGAGAGATAACACTCCACTGTCTCTCTCTGAAGATAGTTTCCAAAGCCATCATCCCCCTGCCCGAAAAATTTCATGGACTTCAGGACAAAGAGCTCAGATACAGACAGAGATATCTCGATATGATAATGAACCCCGAAGTCAAAGATACATTCGAGACCAGAAGCAAAATCGTCTCTACCGTAAGACGATTTTTCGAAAAAAACGGTTTTCTCGAAGTCGAGACGCCTATGATGCATCCCATACCGGGAGGAGCGAATGCCAGACCGTTCGTGACACATCACAATGCGCTCGGAGTGGACAGATATCTCAGAATCGCCCCCGAACTCTATCTCAAAAGACTCGTCGTCGGCGGTATGGAAGCGGTATTCGAGATAAACAGAAACTTCAGAAACGAAGGTATGGACCATACCCACAATCCTGAATTCACCATGATTGAGTTCTACTGGGCATACCATACATATCACGACCTGATGAACCTCACCGAAAAGCTCTTTTCCGAAATTCTGGACGAGCTCGATATGGATAGAGTAGTCGAATTCGACGGGATGAAGATAGATTTTTCCAAACCTTTCTCACGAATACCCTATCTCGAAGCGGTGGAGAAGATAGGAGGAGTCCCCTCCGATGTCGTGAGAGATTCGAAAAAGGCTATCGACTATCTAAAAGAGCATGGTGTGGATGTGGATAAAAATATGACTCTCGGATATCTCCAGGCAGAACTGTTCGACGCCTTCGTGGAAGAGAAACTCGTCGATCCCACCTTTATCACCGATTTCCCCATCGAGATATCTCCTCTTGCGAGACGAAGCGACGAAAATCCCGATATCGCCGAGAGATTCGAACTATTCATCGCTGGTAGAGAGATAGCCAACGGCTTCAACGAGTTGAACGATCCTGTAGATCAGTACGAGAGATTCAGAATGCAAGCCGAGACCAAAGAGGCTACCGGCGACGAAGAGGCGATGCATATGGATCTCGATTTCGTCAGGGCGCTTGGACATGCGATGCCACCGACCGCGGGAGAGGGTATAGGTATCGACCGCCTCGTCATGCTGCTGACCGACAGACAGTCGATAAGAGATGTACTCCTCTTTCCAGCCATGAGACCGGAAAAGAGACTCGAAGAGTCTTCGGAAGAGGATGCGGAGTGATCCGACCATAATCAATAGTATTGAAAGGAAATGAAACGATGTCATACAATATAGAAAAATTCGATCCCGAAATATACGAAGCCATAGAGAACGAGCTGACAAGACAGACTGAACATCTGGAGATGATAGCGAGCGAAAACTTCACCTTTCCCGAAGTCATGGAGGCGATGGGTTCCGTATTTACCAACAAATACGCCGAAGGCTATCCATACAAAAGATACTACGGCGGATGCGAATATGCCGATCGGGTGGAACAACTCGCCATAGAGAGATGCAAAGAGCTGTTCGGATGCGAATACGCCAATGTACAGCCGCACTCCGGCTCTCAGGCGAACGGTGCGGTCTATGCCGCTCTCATAAAAGCCGGTGACAAGATTCTCGGTATGGACCTGAGCCATGGTGGACACCTGACACATGGTTCCAAACCCAGCTTTTCCGGTAAAAACTATCAGAGTTTCACATATGGAGTCGAACTCGACGGAAGAATAGATTACGATAGAGTCAGAGATATAGCCAAAATCGTACAACCGAAAATCATAGTCTGTGGAGCTTCGGCCTATCCAAGAGAGATCGATTTCAAAAAGTTCCGTGAAATCGCGGACGAAGTAGGCGCATATCTCTTCGCCGATATCGCGCATATAGCGGGTCTGGTAGTGGCCGGAGAGCATCCGAGCCCATTCCCGTATGCCGATGTGGTCACCACTACCACCCACAAGACACTGGCAGGCCCAAGGGGCGGAGCCATCATGACCAACGATGAGGATATAGCCAAAAAGATCAACTCGGCCATCTTCCCCGGACTGCAGGGTGGACCGCTGGTGCATGTGATAGCCGCAAAGGCCGTCGGATTCAAGCACAACCTGTCTCCAGAGTGGAAAGAGTATGCTTCACAGGTACGGAAAAACGCCTCCATACTGGCAGACACCCTAATAAAAAGGGGGTACGATGTCGTATCCGGCGGTACGGACAACCATCTGGTTCTCCTCTCTTTCCTGGAAAAGGACTTTAGCGGAAAAGATGCCGATGCGGCGCTCGGATCGGCCGGAATCACGGTCAACAAAAACACCGTTCCCGGAGAGACGAGAAGTCCTTTCGTCACTTCCGGTATCAGGATAGGCTCTCCCGCCCTCACCAGAAGAGGTATGAAAGAGGCGGAATTCGAAACGATAGCGAACGCCATAGCCGATGTTCTCGACAATATCTCGGATGAAAAACTGCACGCATCCATCAAAGAGAAGATGAGAGAACTCGCCCTACGCTTCAAAATCTATGATAGACCCATCTACTGACGCGAAAGAGACGAAATTTGGAGAGTTGGTCGAAAAGGCCCTCTCCACCCCTTTTCACTACATAAAGAGAGATAGAATCGTCGAAAAGATCGAACTCGACGGAAGGGTCTTTTTCAGCAGATTCGAGAGAATCGATGGAGCCGCGGACAGGGATACGATAGATAGACATATCCGTGGTGAAACGACCCTGGCACTTCCGCTGTACCCTGCAAGAGACAGCCACTCACTGACTGCCATAGTAGGTATAGACGATAGCGAAGGCAGGTTGGAAGCCGTATCGGGATATCTCCTCGACCAGATAGGTGTGGAAAACTACCTTGTCTACAGGGATAGTGAAGATTCGGTATGGATTGTGATGCAGACCGATACGACCGGTATAGTAGATGCCTACGACTTTGTATCGAATATTTCGAAGATGCTCGAAAAGAGACTTCAGAAGAGTTGGAAGATACTTCCGGACCCTACACTACCCGACTCCTACAATATATTCGTACTCCCCTCCTCCGCGATATGAGGTATAAATCGAAAATCGGGATATGAATCTTCTATATTCCGATATTAAGTAATATTAGACTAAAGTTTTTCTGTTATAATGGAGGTAGCGGGGATTTTATGCACAATCCCGATACAACTAATCTTCACTGGAGTCCAATATGAACGATCACAATCTCGACGATTTGATAATCGGGGATCCCGACGATAATGGCAAAAAGGGGATGAACGGCATTACGATGGCCGCCATAGCCATCATCGCACTTGTAGCCGGAACGACTCTATGGCAATTCCTATCCGATTCGGAAGAGGCATCTCCACGAAGCGAAAATATCGAAAAGTCCGAAAAGAAGAGAGTGGATCCCGTAGTGGAAAATGTCAAAAAGAAGATAGCCGAAAAGAGGAAGATGGAGAGCAAAAGCGCCGACGAAGATATCCCCAGTGAGCTCAAACCGATCGACGACGACTCCATGATAGGGCCCAGTGACCTGAGTGATTTCACTTCCAGCGAAAAAAAGAGCGAAAAAAAGAGCGAAAAAAGCTCCTCCAACGATATGGATATGGACTCTTTCGATATCGAAATGCCGGAGATAGAGATACCCGAACCGGTGATGGAACCAGAAAAATCGGAAAAATCGGAAAAAAAGGGTGAGAGTACGAAGAGTGAAGTAGGTATTTCCGATATCGTCAAAACCGACAGGAAAAGTACCTCTGAGAGTAAAAATCCTCCTCATACCGAGACGAAAAAGAGTCATAGGACGACGAAAAAATCTCCTGAGAAAAAGAGTACGACCACCAAAAAGAGCAATAGCAAAAGTACTAAAACGACTTCATCCAGAAGCTCGTCGTCGAAAAAGAGCACTCACACGAGTACAAAACATAGAACCGATCCGGGCAAACTGTTCAAAAAGAGCGGTGGCACTACATATGTACAGGTCGGCTCCTTCTCGAAAAAACCCAACGACAAGTTCTTGAAAAAGATCAAAGCGGGCGGATATAGATACTCCATCATACAGAGCGGAGGACTCTACAAAGTCAGAATCGGACCCTACAGATCCAGAAGCGAAGCCTCTTCGAAACTCCCTTCGATAAGAAGTGCCATCAACAAAGATGCATTTCTCGTAAAAGGGAGATAGCATGTTCAAGCGCTACCTGTTCGACCAACTCTCTCCTGTAGCTCTCTACGGAGAGATAAAAAAACTCTTCGACAATCAGGTGACGATGCTCTTCGAGAGTGTCGTCACCAGCGAAGATGGAAACTACAGTTTCATAACCATAGGCTACAAAGAGAGAATCGTCCATAAAGATGGAGTGACTACATATATCGACATCGACGGAAATAGAGAAGAGAGAGATATCGACCCGTTCACACTGCTCCAAGACTACTATTCCCGGATAGACAAAGAGCGCTACCGCCAAATCGCCGAAGAGGTCGGTTTTCTATTTGTGGATGGTTTTATCGGATTTATCGGCTACGATATGGTAAAGGTCTTCGAGCCTGTACTCCATGCCAGTATGGATGGGTTGAGAGACGACCTGCAGACACCCGACCTCGATATGTTGCGCCCCAAAATCATCATGGGATTCTCCCACAAAAGCTCCGAATTGACGATAGTCGACCCGGACGGTTCATCATCGGATATGGTCGAAAAGATAGTCCGACTGCTTCCAAAAGCGCACGAACCGATGCCATTCACCCCCGCCAGACTCGATGGAGAGGGAGAGTTTTCGATATCTTCACCGAGGTTCAGAGAGATAGTGGAGGAGGCGAAAGAGCATATCAGAGCCGGAGATGTATTTCAGATGCTCCCATCCAACAGATATACGCAAAGAGGAGAGATAGACCCACTCAGCTTCTATAGAGTGTTGCGTTCCAAAAACCCCTCTCCATACCTCTTTTTGCTCGAATATGAAGATTTCTCCATATGCGGTTCCTCTCCCGAAGTGATGGTGCGGCTCACGGACGGCGAAATTCTCCTCAGACCTATAGCGGGAACGAGGAAGAGAGGCAAGACCCCTCAGAGAGACAGAGAGCTCGAAGAGGAGATGCTGAACGATCCCAAGGAGTGCGCCGAACATCTGATGTTGATAGATCTCGGACGCAACGATGTAGGCAGAGTGGCCAAGAGCGGAAGTGTCGAAGTCCCGGAGATGATGAGAGTGGAGAGATACTCCCATGTCATGCATATGGTCAGCGATGTAGTGGCGAAGATAGAGGATGACAAAGATATGTTCGACCTATTCCGTGCCACTTTTACGGCAGGCACGATGACGGGCGCTCCAAAAATCAAGGCTATGGAGTTGATCGCCGAATTCGAAAAGCTCAAGAGGGGATTCTACAGCGGTAGTGTGGGTTACTTCTCTTTTACCGGTGATATGGACTCCGCGATAGCGATCAGAACGGCTCTCATACATCCCGACAAAATCACGCTTCAGGCAGGTGCGGGAGTGGTGGCGGATTCGATACCCGAGCTCGAAGACCTGGAGGTGAGAAACAAACTCATGGCTCTGATGGCCACTCTGGAGGAGATGTCCCGTTTCGAGAAAGGCAACTCCGTCATACTGGTCGAAGAGAGCGAACGATGAAAAAACTCTTCGCCATATTCGGAAATCCCGTATCCCACTCCAAATCTCCTCTCATGCACAATCTCGCCTTCGATGGACTTGGTTACGAAGGATGCTACACGAGATACCGACTCGAAGATGGAGATATGTTGGCGGAAAAATTTTTCTCTCTCGGACTCTCGGGCGCCAACATCACCGTACCGCACAAAGAGAGCGCATTTAGAGCGTGCGACCATCTCGACCCTTTCGCGCTGAAAGTCGGCGCGGTCAATACCATAGTCGAGAGAGATGGAAAGCTACATGGATACAATACAGATGCTCCGGGTTTTTTGAGAGTGGTGGAGGAGATGGGAGAGTATGAAAAGATTCTGCTCGTGGGTGCCGGTGGCACCGCCCAATCCACAGCGGTGATACTGGAGGAGATGGGATACGATGTCTCCATTCTCAATAGAGGCGCCAAGAGACTCGAATGGTTCGATGAGAGGGGCTTCGACACATCTGTATGGGACGATTACAGACCCGACGCAAGAGAGTTGATAGTGAATATGACATCCGCAGGGTTGACTGACGATACCCTACCCGCCCCCGAAGAGATACTCTCGTCGCTGTTCGAAGAGGCGGATGCCGTCATAGATATAGTTTACGGCAGGGAGACGCCATTTTTGAAGATGGCGAAAAGTTACGGACTCAAAAGCGCTGATGGAAGCGATATGCTACTATATCAGGGTATTCTGGCTTTTGGCCACTTCACGGGAGAGATGTACACTTTCGACGATATTTCGAGATATATGAGGAGGGCTTTTTATATATGAAAAGAGTCTGCACCATTCTATCCGTCTCTTTGACTCTCGCTGTTGCGGGTATGGATGCCACCACGAATCCCATCGATAGAAACTCGTGGAGACTGATATCTTTCGGCCATACGAGAATGGCTGTACCACCCGGTATTGTCTTGCGCTTCACGGACGGAAGTTACGAAGGTTTCGCGGGATGCAACGGAATCTCCGGAGAGTATCATCTGGAGTCGGATAGTCTGAAACTGACTCAGAATCCATCTACACAGCTTGCATGTCGGTATATCTCCGCAGAGACGAAATTTAGAAAGCTTCTATCCGAAACGGACTCCTACGAGGTGAGAAACGACCGCCTGGAGATGAAAAGTGATGGAAGACCGATACTCATATTCGCGAAAGATAGCGATATATCGACGAGCGATACAAACCGGACCGCAGATAGATAGATTGACCATAGCGGGGGTCGAGGCAGATATATTCTCCGCCTCCCAAGAGGCGAAAAGGGCTACCGGTAGAGGTGGAAATTTTCCGGTGTGATTCTGGGATATTTCCCCTCCTGAAACTCTCTCACCGCTTCGAGCATACTCTTTCTCTCGTCACCGCAATAGTATAGAGAGATTCCAAACTGCATAGCCGCATTGACGGCGCCGGGACCTGCATGAGGAGTCAAAACGGTATCCACACCCATATTTTTGAGTACGGTAAATATGGCGGGACCTGACGGGTCTTCGTTTTCGATTACTTCGAGTCTATTAGTCTCTTCATCGTATATACCGAAATATTTGGCTTTACCAAGTACCTTGGTAATGGCGCTATCCTCTTTTTTCATCTTGAGAGGGGATGCGAATTTCATGATTTCTCCTATCCATTTGATTTTGCGTAATCTATCGAAATTTCGCTGAATTCTATATACCGCTTCCCACGGCCAAAGTTATCCCCGCGACTGAAGTCACAACCCCAGAATGGAGACACAATCTCTGAACCGGCGACTTCAGTCCCATCGAAACAGTCACTTTCGAAACGAAATCGTAGTGTCGGCTTCAGCCGACGGAAAGATACCTGCCCATTCCCTCTCGTTCCCACCGTCCCCGGTGGGAATGCATACGAGAACATAAACTAGCGAAACATCGCCACTGCAAGATGGAAGTCCAAAACCCAAAGGAGTCGGAGGCTTCAGCCCCGAACGAACGGTGATATGACGGGAAAACGAAACCGTAGGGTCGGCTTCAGCCGATGGGAACAACTCTCGAAATCGGAGGCTTCAGCCCCGTTCAAAAGTCAAAATAGAGTGAAAATCACAAAAAACTGTATTGAATCGAATCTGTCGAGAAACTCTCTGCCCTCTGTTTCATGACTCTTGCCAAACCCCGATAGCTTCCACCATCG
>Ga0256913_10000060_pt1 | contig 43717 bp, 43 predicted proteins | sample Axial_MatmetaG_FD_185970 | JGI IMG/M metagenome (GOLD analysis project Ga0256913, IMG submission 185970) | Deep-sea worm associated microbial mat communities from Axial Seamount, Juan de Fuca Ridge, Pacific Ocean - Axial_Mat | ecosystem: Environmental > Aquatic > Marine > Oceanic > Microbial... | reverse complement strand
AGACCCAAAAAATTAAGAATAAATAGAATTATTAATATAAAGATTTACAGTTTTTTTGACCAATACTCATCAGATTTACATAGCTATTCCACAATAACTCCACAAAAAAGGATTAAAGTAAAATTATAAATAAGCTCAAAGGAATTATTATTATGAACAAGATATACTATGCTATCTTATTGACATTAATATCGTTTATTTTTATAGGTTGTACTCCTATTGTCAATAAATATCGAGTAACTTTAGATGCAATAAGCAATTCAGATAGGCTTATCAAGCCTACTACTTATATTATAAAACCTTTGGGAGATGATACTAATATTAATGACCTTAAATTTCAGAGACAGAGTAGTCGATTGGCTGAAATACTTAATCTCAAAGGATACAAAAAGGTTAGTTATGAAAATTTAGCAGAGCAGATTATATATTTTGATTATGGTATAGAAAAAATTAAAGAAGAGACTAGAACTTATAGTGAACCTGATGTATCATTTGGTTTCTCTTGGGGGTATCCATATAGATATGGTTATCCCTATTACTCACCATTTTGGAGTGATGTAGGGTATAGCAGTTATAGAACCTATCGCAAAACTTATAAAATTTTTAATAGATATATTGTGATATTATCCAAAGACCAATTAGGCAAAGAGTTATGGCGTATAGATGTATCTAGTTTAGGAGAGTCTAATAATCTACAAGAGATTGTTCCTATATTGATTAGAGCTAGTAAACCATATATTGGCAGGAATATTGAAAAACCTGTAAATTTAGTTTTAGAAGAAAATGAAGAGAAAAGAGAGTAATTTTATCTCATTTTAATATTAATATGATACTATTTCCTTACAAATAAAAATTATTATTTAAAAAGGAAAAATATGATAGTAACAAATAAAGCTCCAGATTTTACAGCAACAGCAGTATTGGGTAATAACCAAATAGTAGAGGATTTTAATCTTATGGAAAATTTAGGTGAAAAAGGTGCAGTACTTTTTTTCTATCCACTAGATTTTACATTTGTATGTCCATCAGAGATTATTGCATTTGACCATAGATTAGATGAGTTTACAAGTAGAGGTATTAATGTAATAGGTGTATCTGTTGATAGTCAATTCTCTCATTTTGCATGGAAAGAGACACCTGTAAATAAAGGTGGTATAGGACAAGTTAGATTTCCGTTAGTTGCTGACCTTACTAAACAAATTGCTAGAGACTATGATGTTCTTTTAGATGATGCTGTAGCTCTTAGAGGTTCTTTTTTAATTGATGCTGATGGTACTGTTAGACATGCTGTTATTAATGATTTACCACTTGGTAGAAATATTGATGAGATGATTAGAATGGTTGATACTATGATATTTACTAATGAGCATGGTGAAGTTTGTCCTGCTGGTTGGGCAAAAGGTGATGAGGGCATGAAAGCTGATACTAATGGTGTGGCTGAATATCTTGCAAAACATGAGGCTGACCTATAAGGTTTAATAGTAATTTATTGTGGGTTTGAAAACTCACAATATACATAACAAAGGCTAAATCATGACAAACTATATATCAATACTCAAAGATAATGATTTAAAAGCCACAATTCAGAGAACTGGGATACTTAAATCTATAGACCAAGCAGGACATATCAATATAGATGAAATATATGAAGATGTTAAAGAGTATTATCCTACTCTATCTTTGGCTACTATATACAAAAATATTATTTTGATGGTAAAACAAGGTGTTATTATTGAAGTTCCTATGAATGGTGAAAAATCAAAATATGAACTCAAAAAGGATAACCATATACATCTAATTTGTCAATCTTGTGGAGAAATTCGTGATATAGAGATTAGTAAAGAGAAAGAACAGATACTTCATATTGAGAACTTTCAACTCAATAATGCACAGATAAATCTCTATGGAGTATGTGAAAAATGTCAATTACTAAGATAAAGGAGAATTCTCTTTTTATAGCTGATGCACACTATCCTCATTATGGAGATGATTTTTTTAAGATATTAAAAATGATAAAAAGAGGGGATATAAAAACTTCACAGCTTTTTCTAATGGGAGATATATTTGACCTACTATTTGGATACAATGAGTATATCAAATCTTTTTCCCAAGAGGCTATAGAGTTACTTCAAGAACTATCCAAAACTATAGAGATGTATTATATAGAGGGTAATCATGACTTTTGTTTAGAAGAGGTTTTCCCAAATATCAAAGTATATACTCGTCAAGTTCAACCTATTCAATTTCGATTAGATAATCAAATAGTTTATCTCTCTCATGGAGACCTATATGAGATGGGATTTGGATATAATTTATACTCAAAGTTGCTCAGAAATAGAGTTTTTTTAACAATATTAAGACCTTTTGAAAAACAAATTATAAACTTTCAAATCTCAAGATTAAAAACCAAAAATATTTGTCATAAATTTAAAAGATTTGAAAAGAGAGCTACAAAAATAAGTAAGTACTATCCTAAAGAGACTCTAATCATAGAGGGGCATTTCCATCAAGCCAAAATATTCAAAAATTATATATCCCTACCATCATTAGCTTGTCAAAAACAGATAGGAGTTATATTAAATCAAAAGTTAATCTTCAAAGATTATAATATCATAACTACTAGTAGTCACAACTGATTTATGTGTTGGTACAGAACCATTACGATTAACTTTACTTAGCTCTTCACGCAGAGAGTCAATCTCTTGGGTCATTAAATCCATCTGTTTTTTGAGTTTCAAAATTACATCAACACCAGCTAAATTTATTCCCATTTTTCTAGTTAACTGAAGTACCAATTTAATTTTGTCAATGTCTCTTTGAGAATAAAGTCTCATTCGTCCTTGTGTACGAGAAGGCTCTATAAGCCCCTCTTTTTCATATTGTCTAAGTGTTTGAGGATGTATATTTAATATAGACGCAACAACAGAAATAAGATAAACTGGTTCATCATAACTATGCATCATTCCTCTCCGTTAGGTAGTTTTTCTTGTAAAATATTTTTTAAATCTTCATCCAACTCTTCTACTCTTGGCAAAACAATATTTGCTATGAGGTAGAGATTTCCTGTTAATTTTGTTTTTCTATTAGGAACACCTGCACCTTTTATTCTAAATTTTTGTCCATTTTTTGTATTTTGTGGAATTTTTAGAATAATTGATTCATGAATAAGGGTATGTATTTTAATTTTACCACCAAATAGTGCTGTTTTTAGTGGTATATCCATATCCAGATAAAGGTCATCACCTTTTCTTTCATATTTGTCAGATGGAGAAACTTCTACTTTAATTAGTAAATCACCTCTATGTGAACCTACTGTATTACCTTTGCCTCTAACTCTTAGTGTCTCTCCACTTTTAATACCAGCAGGAATTTTAATATCAAAACTTTCATTATCCAAAGATATATTATGTTTTCCACCTTTGACAGATACATAGAATGGTATAGTTATAGATAATTTCATATCAATATCTTGTGGTTTACCTGCACCAAAAGCTGAAGCTCCACCAAAGCCACCAAATCCCCCTGAAGAGCTAGAGCTACCACCAAATGCTGAACCTCCACCAAATATATTTCTAAGCAGGTCATCTAAGTCAACATTGCTACCACCTTGTTGTTTTGCAAAGTCATGGAAATTTTGACCACCAAACATCTGGTCACCATACATATCATACTCATCTTTTTTCTGTTTATCAGAGAGTACCTCATATGCTGCGTTTATCTCTTTAAATTTATCTATGGCTTCTTCATCTTTATTTACATCTGGATGATATTTTCGTGCCAATTTTCGATAAGCTTTTTTTATCTCTTCCGGAGTTGATTTCTCACTAATGCCTAGAGTTTCATACAAACTTTTTGCCATTTTGCTTCCCTATACTTTTTTATAAATTTTAATAAGATTATATCAGAAACTCTTAGTCTATGTCAATCAAGGTTAATGATTTTTTATCTAATTTTTCTTATTAAGGTGATTATTACTATAATTGGAGGTAGTGATAAGCTAAAAAGATAAGAAGTTATATCTAATTTATGACTATTATTAAGATAGAAAAAACCTAAAATCAATAAAGAGTATGCACCTAATCTATAAAAAGATAGAGATGCTTTACTATCTTTGGTTATTTGCCATATAGAGCGACGATTTTTTTTTAGATTTCTCTTTTCCTCTTGTACAATTTCTCTCATAGGTTTATTTTTATTATATAAATCATATGGGTCTTCTATTTTCTCAATGGTATCACGATTATCAACTGATACAACGATACCTAAGTCTAATCTATCTTTTACCATATTACGATAAGATATAATAGAAGCTATCATTACCAAAGAAGAGGTTACAAAACCTATTTGTGAATTGATAAGCCATATACGATTACCACTTAATAGACAAAAGATTATAACTCCTATATCTATAATTAATAGTGTATTTATACTATTTCTCATATCTAATAATCATCCTCATCACTATCATCATACTTTTTATGTCTATATCGTGGGTCATTTGCAAGTTCATCGAGAGATTTCTTCTGTTTATCATATGCTTTATAGATATTTAATATAGCAGCAGCAATACCCCAAAAGACACCTAACCATAATAACCATGGATAACCAAAAATATTACGCATAAAAATTCCTAATCCTACACCTATTAATACAGCAACTACAATCGAAATACCCAAACTCAATTCATCTGCTGCATTAACTATCTTTTTAAACTTTGGTTCTTCACTACTCATAATAAATCCTTTTTTATTAAAAACTATAACATTATAACCAATATATGTTACTACTAAATATCATCTCTATTCCAACGGCTAGGGTCAAGTAGAGTATCATCATGAATATGTTTAAATGATGCTTTTATCATTTTAAATATGTTACTATTAGATTTCTCTAAATCTTCTAGCCATATCTTCATATTGGCTCTAGCATGTGGCATCTTGACATCTTTATACATAGCAGGACAGGCTTCATCACCTATTGGTTGCAGATTATTATCCTCTGCAAAAGCTCTTAGTTGTTTCTCTCTAGCTTGGATTAGTGGTCTAATAAGATGGAAACCTCTATCTGTTTTATATATAGGTGCCATTGCTCTTATAGTTCCATTATAAAACATATTCATAAAAAAACTCTCCACAGTGTCATCAAAATGGTGTCCTAATGCTACTTTGTTAAATCCATGCTCTTGTGCATATGTGTATAATGCTCCTCTTCTCATTCTGGAAAAATATGAACAAAATGATGAGTTCTCACGAATAGTATTATGGGAAATATTAAATATATTGGTATTATATACAGTATGTTTTATATCATGTTCCCTACAATGCTCTTCTAAATATTTATAGTTTTCATCAGGCATTCCATATTGAATAGTACATGCTTCAAACTCAAATTTAAATGGAGCATGTTTTTGGATATGTTTTAATATATGAATAAGAGTAAGTGAGTCTTTGCCTCCACTAAGTCCTACTAAAACTTTATCACCCTGACCAATTAGTTTAAACTCTGCATTAGTTTTACCTGCTACTCGGAGAAGTTTTTTACTTATAACTATTCTACTCAATAACTTCAACCATATCTAAAATAAAATGAGCAGATATTTTTGCTGAACTCTCTAAAAATGTATCAAAATCTATATCTGCCCCACCATCAGCCGAATCACTTATAGCACGGAGTACGAAAAATGGTATGTTAAGAGCATTACAAACAACAGCTACACTTGAACCCTCCATCTCTAAAGCATCTGCCTTGAAAGTAGATGCAATAAAATCTTTTCTATCTGTAGAGGCTACAAACTGGTCACCTGTAGCAATAACTCCCTCTTGAAGTATTAAATTATTTTTAGATGCTATTTTTTTAGCAGTATCTCTTAATTTTTTATCTGTAGCTATATAAACCTCTCCTTCTGGTACAAATCCATAAGGGTGACCAAATGCCGTAATATCTAAATCATGTTGACATAGAGCATTGGCTATAATCAAATCACCAATTTTTAGATTGGGATTAATAGCTCCTGCTACACCTGAAAATAGAAGTTGGTCACAACCAAATTTTTCTATTAACATAGTTGCAGTTAATGAAGCAAATACTTTTCCTATTTTAGAATAAGCGATAACTATATCTTTGCCTTTATATGTTGCTTCATAATATATATTTTGGGCATGTTGAGTTTTTTTGATATTTTCTACTTGTTCTAGTAGTGGTTCTATCTCTTCAGGCATTGCACCCATAATTGCTATTTTACTCATTAAGTCCCTTAATCGCCTCAATAGTTGCTTCAAGAGAAGCCATATCACTTACATTAAAATGTGGCTTTTTAGTCGCTTTTTTATTAAGTCCTTTGAGTACATTACCTTGACCAAACTCAATATAACAATCAACCTCATTATCTATATTTGCAATAGATTGTTTATATTTAACAGGAGTTACTAGCTGTTCTGGTAATAGCTCTAATGCTTGGGCTTTAGTATTATATTTCTTTGCTGTTACATTAGATACAACAGGAGCTATAAAATTATCCTTTATCATCTCTTGGAGTTTCTCCACCAATGGCTCTGTAGCACTTTGGAGTAGTGGACAGTGTGATGCTACAGACATATTTAGTAACATTGCTCGTCTAGCTTTTGCATTTTTGAGTATATCAACTAACTGTTCTAAATCTTTTTTGATACCAGCTATTACTATCTGACCATCAGCATTATAATTTACTGCCCAAACTTGTAGTCCTGCCTCTCTCTGTTTAGAGCATATCTGCTCTACTACCTCATCTGATAATCCCAAAGATACTAACATGCCAACCTCTTGTTTAGAACATGCTTTGGTCATAAGTTTACCACGCAGATTAACTAACTCTATAGCATCAATAGCATCTAATGCACCACTAGCTACCAATGCAGAAAACTCACCCAAAGAGTGACCCATAGTTAAAGTTGGTTTAATACCTGTCTTATCAGTAAAAAGTTTATGAGCAATAACACTTACTAATAAAATTGCAGGTTGTGTAAACTCTGTTTGTCCTAAATTATCATTAGCTTCAAACAGAAGTTTTTCAAAATCTATACCAGTTCTATCACCTGCTGATTTAAACATATCTTTGGCTATATCACTATTATCAAAAAAATCTTTTCCCATACCAATGGCTTGAGAACCTTGACCTGGAAATAAAAATGCACACTTAACGGACATACTAACCCTTTTATTTATAATTTTCTGACATTTTATCTAATTCTTTATCTATTTGCAATATCATAAACAAATAATAGATACCACTTATAATAAAGAGCGTATTTTAGAATAAAAATCACTTAAACTGTAATTTTATTAGAAATTTAACTAAATTATTCAACTTATGTTATAATTTACATGTTACAATTGAAATAATATTTTAGGAGTATGTTTTGTTTAAATTTTTTTTATTATTAATTGTTGTATCTATAATCTATATAGGAGCTATTAAATATATCTATTCTGATAATAAAGTGGAAGAGAATTATCCCAAGGATATTATAGTTCATCATAAAAAAGTCAATATTATCAAAGAAGATATCGAAGATGAAAATAGAGATATTTCCGTAAAACCAAAATATCATATAGATAACAGACTAAAAGATGAGATTAAATCTCTTTTTGAAAAAGCTAATAATTTGGCACTTGCCGAAAATTATCAAGAGGCTATAAAAATCTATAATAATATTATAGATAAATTACAAGAGAGTAGTGATATTGAACTTTTAAAAAGTTTTGCAAAAGCACATCTGCTTAAAGCATATATATATAGAAACTATATTCATGATAATGATGAAGCAATTAGAGACTATAATGATATTATAGAAAAATTTAAAAATAGTGATGTCGTATCATTACTAAAACTCTATTATAATGCACAAACACTAAAAGCATATTTATTAGATAGAGATGAAGCTATAGAGGTATATGATGAGATTATTAATAAATTTAAAAATAGTGATAGCGTAGAACTTCTCAAAAAGTTTATCTTGGCAGAATACTCTAAAACTTATCTATCTAATACCAATGAGACTATAGATATATATGATGAAATTATCAATAAATTTAAAAATAGTAAAGATAAAACACTTTTAAAAGAGTTAGCTACAGTAGAATTTTCCAAGGCACGACTACTCAATGATTATTTACAAAATCCATCAGAGGCTATTGATATATATGATGATATGATTAATCAATTTGGAGTTTATGAGGAAAATGAGTTTAAACAGATTGTAGCTGATGCACTTTTTGCAAAAAGTTATCTATTGATGAGAGATAATGGTGAAGAGTCTATGGAAATACTTGATGAGCTTATAGATAGATATAAAAATAGCACAGATAAGGGTCTAGCTAAAAACTTTGAATACTCTGTTATCAATAATATAGAGTTAGCTCTTGTTACAAACAATGATGATAGTGATTATAGAGACTTAGCTGATAAATATTTATCTGATATAGCAGATACAAAACCACAAATAGAGATGTTAGAAATTTTAAAAAATGCACAAGAAGAGAATGAAGATGAGGCTTTAAAAAAATGGGAAACAGAATATAAAGATTATCAATTTGAAAATTGGAGTTTCGAAGAGTTACAAAGATGGAATAATAATATGGAAGATGGTGAAGAGAAAAAGAGAATAAAGAACTATTTAAATCAATTTATTAAACATGATGCTACACTTAATCCAAAAATTTATCAGGATAAAAATAGTACCAAATAGTAGCATCTTGTATAAAAAGTGTTATCCTCGTATAAATACTAAGATAAATTTATTTAGATAAAAAAAAGTAGTTCCCAAAAATATCATTATAGTTATAAAATAGAGACTATTTTTAGATTTAATTATCTCAATAAATCTTTTAAATCCAACCTCTTTAATAGTCAATATAAATAGTATCCAGCCTCCAATACTTCCTGCTAATGCTAATCCCATAGCACCAAGAGGTTTCATAAGTAGTAGTGAGGCTATAATATTGCCTAGTAATGCTATAGTTGCTATTTTGGCTGCTTTGCTATGTCTGTGTGAAGCATATAAAAACATAGAAAATAGTTTAGCAAATCCATAAGGCATAAGTCCTATCATATACATATTAAGTACTCTAACAGTCTCTAAAGTTTGAGATTGAGTAAATGCTCCTCTCTCAAAAAGTAACCAAACTATAGGTTCAGCCAAAATTATACCACCTAGTACTGAAGCCCCAAGTAAAAAGGCTAATAACCAAAAAGCACGACCTAGATTACTATAAGCATCTTTTTCATCACCACGGTTAAGTGCTTTGGATATAGATGGAAATAGAGCAGTAGCTGTAGCAATAGCGATAATTCCTAAAGGTAGTTGAAATATACGGTTAGCATAAAATAGATATGAGACTGAACCAGTAATCAAAAATGAGGCCAAGAATGTATCTAAAAATGATGAGATTTGAGGTGCAGAGTTACCCCAAACTGATGGGATAAATAGTTTGGTAAAGTTCTTCTCTTCATTCTTGATATTTTTTTTGGCTCTATATTTCCATCCACCTATAAGAATTTTGTGCATTTTGAAATGTTTGATAGCTATTAGATGGGTAATCATTTGTAAAACTCCACCAAATACTACCCCAAAACTAAGAGCATAAACTATAACTTTTGGTTCATGGTTCATATATATAAGCATAACTGAAATCATAGAGATATTTAGAAGTGCTGTTGACATAGCTGTTGTAGCAAAATGTTCTTTATATTGTAATAGAGTTGCCATAAAGGTTACTATAAATATAAAATCCAAATACCAGAAATTGATAGCTGTAAATGGTGCTGTAGTGGCTATAGTCTCACTACTCCAACCCCAAGCCAATAGTTTTGTGATAATTTCAGGAAATAGTGTAACACTCAATGACATTAGAAATATAAAAAGCATAAAGCGTAAAAATATAGCTGTAGCAAATACCCCTTTGTGTTTAGAAGCTACAAAAGAGGGCATAAAAGCTTGTGTAAATGCACCTTCAGCGAATATTCTTCTAAATAGGTTAGGTAGTTTAAAAGCAATAAAAAACATATCAGTATATATCGAAGCTCCAAGAGCAGATGCCATAATAACATCTCGCCCTAAACCTGTTATACGAGAGAATAGAATACCAAAGCTATTGGTAAATATAGATTTTAATTTCATAGGTCTCTTTTTTTGTTATAATTTTATCTAAAATATAGATAGGAATAGTTTATGATAGTTGGAATAGAAGGAATAATAGAAAAAAAAGGGCAAACTTTTATACATCTTAATGTAAATGGATTAATATATGAGGTAAATATATCAATCAATACATCCAATAGTATCAAAGAGAGTAGGGTGAAGTTATTAGTAACCCAAATTATCCGAGAAGATGCAAATTTGCTTTTTGGATTTATGGAAGTAAATGAAAAAAAGATGTTTGATACACTTATCAAAATTAATGGTGTAGGACCCAAGGTTGCAATGGCTACTTGTTCAACATTTCTACCATCTACTTTTGCAAAAGTGATAGCAGATAAAGATGTAGGATTATTAAAAAGAGTTTCAGGAATTGGCCCTAAGGCTGCTAGTCGTATTTTAGTCGAGTTGGCAGACTTTATTATTGATGGTAATGCTGATGAGGTTGTAGATAGTGGAATGAGTGATGCTATTTTGGCATTAGAGAGTTTGGGTTTTAAAAAAGAGCATATTAAAAAAGCATTAAGTGATGCCTCAGGAGATGTTTCAACTCTAGTGAAGCATGGGCTTAAGAGATTACAGAGGCTTTAAATCTCTGTTATATCTCCATCATATTATTTACTTTTTCTTGAATAAGTTTAAAATCAGTTAAACTATTGGTTACATGTGTATATGTCTCTTTGTCACTAGATGCTATAGTGACTCGGTCATCTACAAATAACATACTACGAATATTTTTTGATTTTATCTTTTGAGTTATATCTTGATGTATAATATCAGATTTAACTCTATCTATAATAGCTGTATGGTAAGTGTTAAAATCTATCTCTTTTTTGAACTCTTCTATACTATGAGCAATATCAACACTATAACCTAACTTTTGTAGAATAGCACTAATAATTTTTGCTTCTGTTTGTGTCTGTTTATATAGCAAAATATCTTTTGTATCATGACTAATTTGTTTATTTGAACAAAATTTTCGTAAAACTGTTACGAGTCTATTAAAATCAATTGGTTTAGATACATAATCATCCATACCATCTGATAAAAATTTTTCCCTATCTCCTTTGAGAGCATTGGCTGTAACTGCTACAATTGGAATATGAGGTAGATTTCTCTCTTTTTCATATCTTAATATAGTTTGTGTAGCTTCTACACCATTCATAATTGGCATTTGAATATCCATAAATATAATATCATAATGGTTTTTTAAACGCATATCTACACCTATTTGTCCATTATCTGCCATATCACAATCAATTCCAATATTTTTGAGTGTATATTTAATCATCTTTTGATTGATAGGGTTATCTTCAACTATGAGTGCTTTTAAATTTAAAAAAGTGGGAAGTTTACTATCATCATAAGTAGTTGAGACCTCTTCTTGATATGCTTTTTCTTGGATAATTATATTATTATCTTCTTTTTTTTTGGAAATTATTTTTTTATCATCTAGTATCTGTTGCTCTTTTTTTATAAATAGCCCTTTGATAAATAAAAAAAAAGATGATAATATTGATCTCTTTTTACTTTTTTTCATATACTCTCCTTATAATATGTTTTGAACATAAATTATACCTTAATTAATATAATAATATATTAATATAATATATATTTTACTAAAGTAATTTTTTTTAAAAAAATAGAGTTTTGTCATCTAAGTAACACATTTTATTATTTTTTTTTGTTATACTTCGTCAATAATTAAAAAATTAGGATTCTAAAATGAATAAAATTAAATTTTCAGTAGTAGTTGGATTGCTTTTATCAAATAGTATTAATGCTATAGAGATGACAGACTATAAAGTTATAGAAGGGACTTATCAAGAGTCTTATTTGAATGTACAGTTGAGTGTAGAGAGTGGAAATCAAGACCAAACTAGTTATAAAACGCATGGAGATGCTAGTACAAAAAATATATATACTACAGCACCTTTCTCATGGGAGTTATCAGGAGAATTTAATGTAGATGCATCTAAAGGTCCAAATAGTGGAGATAGTGATGAGAATAGCTATGATGGAACAATAGGTACAAGAGTAGATAAATATCTAAAAAATGATGATACATATTTCGTATATGGTGGAGTTGATTTAGGATATAGGAAACAGGTAACTGCTGATAATGCTGATGATATGTTTAGTAAAATAAGTGGAGGTGCTGGTTATGGTCGTATGTATGATGCTACACCTCTAGCTATTGCTTTAAGAATTGTTGAGGATTTAACTAAATATAAAATTATAAATAAGCCTCTCTCTGATGCAGGATATATTGCATTGGCAAAGGTTATAGATTTAAAAGATGAATACAAAAGTAAATATAGTTTAACAGAGTATAAAAAATATTGGTATGAAGATATGGAAAAGGCTCTTAAATCAGAGGGTGTTTTGGCAGGAGATGCTTTAGGTGCTTTTGGAATTGTTAGAATTAATGAGATTATTGACCTTGAAAAAATATCTGGAAGATTTCATGGTTGGAAAGTTAGAGCAGGTTTGGGTCAAATTATATCTAACTATAATGGTAAAAGTGAAAAGGCTACAGCCGATGGAGAGTTTGATTATGGTCTGCCTATTGGGTATCAATCACAATTTAGAGAGACAGCTAATATTTCCAAAGTTTTAGATGATAAAGCTACAATTGATTATCAATTCAATAATAATATCTCATATACTTATGAGCTATCAGATAGAGTAGATTGGGAAAATAACTGGGCATTATCTATAGATGGTTATAATGAGGGTGATAATGTGATTACAAATAGCCTATCTACAGGATTTAGATATTATTTAGCTAATCGTTTAACCTTTAATGCAACTTTAAGTCTATCTAAAACAGATGGAACTAATGGAGGAAGTGTTGAAACGCCTGATTGGGGTACAGTATTCTTTACAGGTTTAACTTATCGTCTCAAATAGATACAAGGAGATTTCTCCTTGTATAAAAAAGATATTGATAATATCTCTTTTCTCTTTTTTAAACATTTAAAAATAACATTTTTTATCTAAAAAATATTTTATAAAAAAACTTCACAATTTATATATCTTTATGGAAGCAATAGTTATAATTTCATCTACAAAAAATATGCAATTTAGTAAACTTTTATAAAATTATACTTTCAACAAATAGAAATAGGATAAGAGATGGGAAAAAAACGGACAATAGGTATGTGGCTTTATCAAAATGGTGGTGGTGATGTCATTGGTAAAAAAATTATAAAAAAATTAAAAGAGAGAGATATTTATACAATAGATGATGTTAATCTTCGCAGTGCAACAGCAAAAAATGGAAATATAGTTCATAATGGAATTAAACTAAATAAACTAGATTTGTTTTTTTCATATAATGCTGGTGAACAGACTCAATATCAAGTATATCTATATCAAGCACTCAATCGTGTAATTCCAATGATAAATACATATGACTCTTTCGCTTTGACAGAAGATAAATTCCATACTTCATTTGTTTTGAGACAAAATGGTATATTGACACCTGATTATAGATTATGTCATAGAGATGATACAGGAGAGTTAAGAAAAACAATTAAAAAATGGGATAAAATGGTTTATAAACCCACTGATGGTTGGGGGGGAGTAGGACTTACCAAAATAGAGAGTGAAGCTAATTTGGATATGTTAATGCCCTTTTTAAATCAGATGGATTTACGGTATTTTTATGTAGAAAGATTTGTTACTTATGATAATACTGATTTTAGAGTAGATATAGTTGATGGTGAGTTTGTTGGATGTTATGGTAGAAAAGCTAGTGGAACAGATTGGCGAACTAATATTACAAGTGGTGGTTCTGTATTTATGCGAGAACCTAATGATGAAATTATAAATATAGCTAAAAAAGCTTCAAAAATTTGTGGAACAGATATTGCTGGTGTAGATATTATTTATGATTTAGAAAAAGAGAAATATATTGTATTAGAGGTAAATGGAATTCCAGCATTTGCTACACCTGAACAAGAGAAAATGGGACTAAATTTTAATAATAAAAAGATAGAACTTATAGTTGAGATGATAGATAGAAAAACAAAAAAATAAATTTTAAAATATATAAAGGAAAAATAATGAGCTTAAAAAACAAAGAACTACCAAAACTAGGATTTTTATATTTAGATTTCGTATTAAGATTTTTTGACCACTCCAACTTCAAAGGTTGGCCAAATAAAATAGAGACAGTAACATATCACTGGGGAGATGACAAAGATAGATTTGTAGCAGAGGTCAAAAGAAAAAAGATTGATGTATTAATTGGAAATGTACCAGCAACTGCATATGAAACATTTAGAGAGATAGCAAGAGAACTGCCACATGTGAGATTTATACCATCACTTGATACACAGTTCTCAAATAAATCAAAAGAGAATGTAACACGATTTGCATGGAAATATAATTTGCCAATTCCAAAAACATATATTTATTATAATAGAGGAAATGCAGATACATTTTTGAAAAAAACAGAGTATCCGAAAATTATCAAAAAATCTTATGGACCATCTAATTATGGTGGATATTTCGTACATAAAGTTGACTCATACAAAGAGGCAAGAGCTTTATTTGATGAGAAAAAATATCACCCAATGTATTTTCAAGATTTTGTACCAATGGAAGCTGATATTCGTGTAATGCTTATTGGTCATAAACCAGTATGTGCATTTTGGAGAAGAGCTCCAGAGGGTGAGTGGCTTACGAATACAAGTCAAGGTGGAGAGATGGATTATATGGATGTTCCAAAATCTGTACTTGATTTAGCAGTCAAAGTTAGTAAAGCAGCTAATGCTGAATATTGGGCATGTGATATAGCATATGGCAAAGATGGTAAAGTAAGAATTCTTGAATGTGCTACAGCCTTTGCAGCATTCCCATATATTAGAGATTGGATTGGTCAATATATTATGTGGTCTTTGAGTGAAGGCAAATTTAAAAAACCACATATGCCAATATTTAATTGGGAAGAGTTAGGTAAAATATCTCCTGATTTATTAAGAACTATGAGACATATCACATTTGGTGAGTATAGAGCTTCATATGATGGTGCATATTTTGGTAAAAAGAAAAAAATGTATGGAGAGAGTGAAGTATATCTGCATGAGTTAGATTTAGTATATAAAATGTATGATGTAAAAGAGAGAACATTTGAAGAGTGGCCAAGTGAGAAGTGGAATTACCAAGATAGATTTGCACTCAAAAACTTAAAATCAATGAAAGTTCCTCTACTAAAAAAAGAAGAAGCACCAGAAGTAAGTGGAGATGAAGCATCAGAGGCTATTGAGATAAGTAATGAAGCATTAGAAGCACTGTTATTATCTATCAAAGGTTTGGGAAAAAAGAAATTAAGTAAAATTCTTGCTATTTATAATCATGTTGAGTTTATTAAAATTATAGAGATAGAGCCTAGAGCTTTAGAAGATATTAAGAGTGTTGACAGTAAAATGGTTGACAAAATTGTAGAGGCTTGGAATGGCTATAAAGAGGAGTTGGTAGCCTCTTTAGTTAATTAATATCTAATAACTAGATTTTTATATTTTTTATAAAGGTCTAGGTAAGAAGAAATTGAGTAAAATCCTTTCTGATTTCAAGTATAAACTTGAAATATTCATAAAGGAGATATTAAATTATGAAACAACAATATAAATCTTATGAAGAGAGTAAAGAGTTTCTCTTTGAATGTATGAAAAATTATCCTGATATTATTAATGTGAAGAGTATCGGAAAAAGTTGGGAAGATAGGGATATATTGTTGGCTACAGTCTCACTCAATGTTGCTTATGCTAATCTAAAACCTGCTTTACTATTTACAGGTACTGTCCATGCTAGAGAGTGGATAGGTAATGAGTTAGGGATAGCGTTTATAGATTATATTCTTAAAAATTATAAAAACAATCCTGAAATACTTAAAACTATTACTTATAATACTTTATATCTTGTTCCATGTCTCAATCCTGATGGCTTTGAGTATAGCCGTACACACTTCTCATTTTGGAGAAAGAATAGACGAAATAATGGTGATGGTACTTATGGTGTTGACCTTAATCGTAACTTTTCTATAGGGTATCAAAAATCTAAAAATACTAGTTCCAATGTTTATAGTGGTCCTAAACCTTTCTCAGAACCAGAAACATTGGCTATAAAAAATTTTGTTGATACTCATCCTAATATTACCATTGCTTTAGATTATCACTCTCAGGGAAATGTATTTTTCCCTGCTCATAAGTTCAATCATGAGATGGAGTTAGAGGGAACTGACCTCAATACTCTATGTGCTAATATGAATTATCATATATATAAAATAACAGGTAGAAGATATGGTATAAATAGAGGAAAACCACCTACTAAACTAATTTCTGGAAGTGGTAGAGAATATTATTATTCCAAAGGGATTATATCTGCTGTAGTGGAGGTTGGAACTAGAAATATTCCTGATTATATGCAGAATATGTCAGAATCTATTAGTGAAAATATTCCTGCATTATTATATGCTTTGGGTGAGGCAAAAAGTTATAGTTCTCATGCCCCTCAGAGAGTAGATAATTTTCATTTAGTAAAATTTGATGCACATGGATGTAAATTGGCTTGGGATTATCCATCAGACCCTGAAATATACTTTGAGATATATAAAAACAAAAATAATAAAATGGCATGTAATGATGCCTCTTTGCGTGGGATTACATCTAGTTGTGAATTTATAGATGAAAATTTAGATAGTGGTAGTATGTATTTTTATTATATACGAGCTGTTCATAAACTATCTCAAACAAAGTCACCTATTGCTCCAAAAGTTAAGTTCAAAACACTTTTAGAAGATAATGAGTTTAGTAGAACTATATTTCCAAAAAAATCTAATGTTGGTTATGTAGCTGAGAAATCACCTGAAGCAAATATAGGTCATTTTGGAGTTAATTCTCTCAAAGTTGGTGTAAGTGAAGGTAGAGGTATCTGTTATGGTATAATGCAGATAGATTTGGATAGTGTTCCCAAAAATGCTCAAATAATTGATGCTAAGTTTTCATTATATCCTCTTAATAGAGTTTCTGCAAAGATAGAGAAATATGGAGAGTGGTCATTATCTATTATGGATTCTAAAACTATTGCAGATATACGAGATTTTGACCAAGTAGATAGTGCTAAATATATTAAAACAGTAGGTAAAAGTATTCCTTCTGAACAGTTGACACAAGGAATTTGGAGTCATTGGGATTTTAATGAATTTGAGAGAGTTAAATTAGAAGAACAATTAAAAAAAGATAAAGTTATATTTAAAATAGAAGGACCTACCAAGCTTCCATTAGGACGAGATTCTCAAATTATGGTATTTGATTTGGGATATGGAAATCAGGGTGGAGGATTACATTATAGACCATCTCTTGATATAAAATATACTGTACCATCTACTGAGGTATCTATAGAACTTGCTAACTCTATGACTATTTCTGATATTGAAATAGAGCATGATAAATTAGCATGTGGATTTAGTGGAGATGATGAAAAAATTTATGGATTTATGTCATTTGATTTATCCTCTTTACCTAATATTGACCAAAGTGTAATAACAGATGCATGGATAGAGATATATAATACAACTACTGTCAAAAAAGATATTGATATTCGATATAATGTAGAGTTTGTTGACTTAGACGAGTTTACATATAGTGATATTAAAAATCGAGATAGAATTGAATATATAGGGTATGAGATAAGTTCAGCTGAACTTGGTAGAAAAAAAGAACATAGATTTATTTTTGATAAATACTCTATATTGGAGCTAGAAGATAAACATAGACATAGTCAAGAGGCAAAATTTATTATCCGTCCAACAAGTGTATTGACAAGAAAGCATCTTATCAATTGGGCATATAAAGGTAAACAATCAGCTAAATTAAAAATAAAATATATAAATAAGAGACGCATCCCTCTTCCTGCACCTAGAAATTTGAAAGCAACTGTTGAGAATGGTAAAGTTAAATTGAGTTGGGATAAATTAGGTTATGAAGATTTGGTAGGCTATTTTGTCGTTAGAAATCGTTGGAATATTCCTAAAAGTCCTTTTGATGGCGTTAAACTTTATGCAGGAATAGATAACTATACTTATGATACTTATGGCTCAACCAAAATGAATAAATATTATGCTGTATTTAGTTATGATGATGTTCCCAATTATAGTGAAAGTACGGTAGTTGCATATCAAGGCAATTCAAAATAAATTTTTATATTAGCTAGTTTGTTTAGGTTAACTAAACAAAAATTATGATAAAATACCGTTTCCAAAATTCTTGCTCATTTTGAGGTATTTATCAAAATATCCTTATAATGGGCTATAAATCCAAAGGAACTAAATGAACAATTATGAAACACTGTTTGTGATTAAACCTACACTAACAGATGAAGAGATTGCAGCACAGATTGCTAAAGTTACAGAAATTCTCGAAAGGGAAGGTGCTAAAATTCTTGCTATAAATAATATGGGTATGAGAAAACTTGCTTATCCTGTTGCTAAAAATGAAAGAGGCGTTTATACTATTATCTATTTTAATGCTGTTGGTTCTGTTATTGCTGAACTTGAAAGAAATTTGAAGTTTAATGAAGAAGTTATTAAATATTTGACTGTGAAATATACTAAACAAAAAGAGATTAAACAGTTCAATAAACTTGTAGCTCAATCAGCTGTTGCAGTAGAAGAAGAGACACCAAAAGTAGAAGAATTAACTACCTCTAGCGTAGAGGCATAAGACCTTAGGAGAAACCCCATGTATAACAAAGTAGTATTGGTAGGAAACCTTACAAGAGATGTTGAGATAAGATACTCACAAAGTGGTAGTGCTATTGGTAAGGTTGGAATTGCAACAAGCCGAAAATGGAAAAGCCAAACTGGTGAACAAAAAGATGAAGTTATGTTTATCGACTTAACATTTTTTGGGCGTACGGCTGAAATAGCTAATCAATACCTTCACAAGGGGAGTAAAGTTTTAATTGATGGACGGCTTGTGTTTGAGCAGTGGACAGCTCAAGATGGTACTAAAAGAAGTAAACATGCTGTAATTGTAGAGACTATGAAAATGTTGGATACCAAGGCAGATAGTCAAAATCCTAATTATAATAATGGATATGCTAATCAACCTAGCCAAAATAATTATGGTGGAGGACAACAGCAGACACAAACTCAAAATAGTTATGATGCTTCTAGTAGATATAGTAACCCTCCACAACAGCAACAAGGTTACTCTCAACCACAGGCTTTTGAGCAACCAGCTTATTCTGCTCCAAAGCAACAAGCACAACCGTCTGTTCCAGAAATCGACATCGATGAAGATGAGATACCATTTTAGGAGACCAATATGGCAGAAAGAAGAAAATTTAAAAAAAGATATTGTAAATATTGTGAATCAAAAGTTGATTATATTGACTACAAAGATTTAAATCTATTGAAAATTAGTCTTAGTGAAAGATTTAAGATTATGCCAAGAAGATTAACAGGAAATTGCAAAAGACATCAAGAGATAGTAACTATAGCTATCAAAAGAGCTAGACAAACTGCTCTAATTCCATACATTGTTGATAGAAAAAATGTAGTGGAAAATCCATTTGAACTTATCAAATAGATTATAATTCATAAACCTATCTATTTAGATAGGTTTTATATCCAGATAGTATCCTACACTATGTTGATTTTTAATTAAATCGTATGGTAGTTTCCTTTTTAATTTTTTTATAAATGATTTGATTGCATCAGCAGTTGGACTTTTATCTATATCCCACATATAGTCATACATCATATTATATGTTACTATACTATTTTCTGATAAAAGTTTTAAAAAAATTTTTTCTCTATTAGTTAATTTAATATTTTTGTTATCTATTAACAATTCACTATTTTCATAGTTTAGTTTAATATTCTTATTTATTACAATATAGCTATTTAATTTAAAATATTCCAATAATTTATCTAATAAATTAATAATTTTTTTTGTAGTAAATGGTTTGGTAATATATTTAACAATATTTAAATCAATTGAATCAAGAAGATAATCGGTATCTGTATATGCTGATATAATAATAATTGGTAAATTTTTATCATACTCTCTAATTAATTTTGAAAATGTGATACCATCAGTATTTGGCATATTTATATCAGTAATAATTAAGTCAATTCTATTCTGATGGCTAATATATAAATCATAAGCATCATCTCCATCAGATGCCATAAGTATTTTATCAAAAAAATGACCTAGAGTCTCTACAATATTTTTTTGAAGAGTCAAATCATCTTCAACATATAAAACAGTTTTGTTTTTCAGTAATTCATATTTTTTATTTATCATCGTACCAACCTTATTGTAAATTTACTACTATTATTTCTACTCTCAACTTCTAATTTACCATGAAAATGTTGTTCTATAATAACTTTGGATACATAGAGTCCCAAACCTAAATTGGTAGAGTTTTTGCTCTGTTTTGTTGAGAAATGTGCATCAAAAATTCTATTTATATTTTCTTTTGCTATTCCTCCAGCTTCATCTGTAATAGTTATTATATACTCTTTGGATTTTAATATAGTCTTAATATGAATACACGCTCCTTTTTTAGAGAAATCTATGGCATTTTGTATTATATTGATAATTACTTGCATTAACTCATTTTTATAGAGAGATATTTTAGCATCTTTAGAAAAAAGCTTTTTGATATTTATATCTTTTTTATTTATCTCATTCTCTAAAAAAATTAATGATTTATCAATAATAGGTTGTATATATAGTAACTCTTTATCTTTTTTGGGTTTATAAAATTCTCTGAAATCATCTATTGTTTCAGATAGAAATTCTGTATAATCTTCTATCTCTTTATATTTGTTATCCAAATACTCTATATTAGGATTTTCTTCTAACATTATTTTAAATCTTAAGTTAGAGGCGATAGAAGCAATTTTACTAATGGGTTGTCTCCATTGATGTGAAATCATACTAATTAGTTCCCCAGCTTGTGCAAGTCTTGATTGAGAGAACATAATTTCTTGATTTTTTTTAATCTCTTTCTCATAATCTCTAATAAGCATATTAATAATTTTGGAAAAAAATAGAGAGAATATAATAGAGATTAAACATACAATTAGAAGTAATTTCATCATATCTTCTAGTTCATCATTTAACTTTTTTTCTAAAATTTTTTTCTTCTTTTTTATTGATTGGGCTATATCTTTTTGATTTTTGCTAATAACTACATATAAATCAGTATTTTTTATATGATGAACAAATGCAATTTTGTTTACAAGTTTATCTTCTACGCAATCTGTCCCTTTATAGTTTATAAATTGATTATATTTAGAGGCATTTAGTAGTTTATATAATATATTATAGGCATCTTTATTGATTTGCATATCAGACTCTACTAACTCTATTAATCTATTTGCACAAGGATGTTTTAGTACAGTACCATCTTGTTTGAATACAAAAATAAATCCACTATCATATTTTTTTAGAGACTCTACAAATAGTAAAATTCTATCTGTTAGTTTAGATGATTTGTGTAGATTTTTTTCTAGTGATAAGAAATTAATAAAAGAGTCTATATATTTTACCTTCTCTTTAAAAAAATCTATATGTTTACTCTTTAGCTCTTTTTCATATCTTTTTAATTCTAGTTGTTCATATTTTTGATGTTTATATTTTAATGTAATAGAAGTTGAGACTCCATAAAATATTATAATCAATAATGGAAATATTACTGTAATAATTAAAAGGTGTTTTATAAAAATTGCTTTTAAATTCATATTTGATTTTACCATAAATTCGATTAATATCTATTTTTTTCCTTTTTTGTAACAAAAGACACTTATTAAACACTTTTTTGTACTATAATTCACTTATCTTAACAAATAAAAGGATTTAAAATGAAAAAATTAACATTAACACTAGCAGGACTCTTAGTTTTGGGTATGACTTCAGCAATGGCTGATGGAAGTACAGTACAAGCAAATAAAAATGTTAACCTTAACTTAGTTAATAAAAGTAAAATTGAAAACTCTACAGTTGGTATGAAAATTAAAGCTGAAGGTAGTAAGATACAAGCAAATAAAAATGTTAACCTTAACTTAGTTAATAAAAGTAAAATTGAAAACTCTACAGTCGGTATGAAAGTAGATGCAAAAAATAGTAGAGTACAAGCAAATAAAAATGTAAATCTTAACTTAGTTAATAAAAGTGAAGTTACAGGTTCAAGCATTGGTATGGATATTGAAGCTAAATAGATTTAGTATTTAATAACTTTTCTTCTAAAATTTACAAGAGTCTTAAATCTTTTAAGACTCTTTCCTCTCAACATTTAAAAAATTTCATAAATATTAATATTAATTGACACTTTATAAACACTTTATTATGGTATAATAAATAACATTTTATCATAAGGAGATTTATATGAAAAGTTTATTAGCAATACTAATATGTACTCTTCCTATGTTTTCAGAAACTTATATATCAGGTAGTGTTATTTCTAATAGTGTTATTATTGATGGTAATAAGGCTGAAAAGGGTTCAGGTGTAGTGACAAGTAAAACAATCATTCCCAAAACTTCATTTAATAAAATTAATATTGATAGTGCTGCTAATATAGTAATTAAATATTCATCTAAGAATAGTATAGTTGTAAAAACAGATGATAATTTAATTGATAAAGTATCTGCGTATGTTAGAAATAGTACTTTGTTTATTAAAATGAAAGGGAGTGTAAACCCAAGTAGAGGAGTATTTGTGACTATAAGTAGTCAATATCTAAAAAGGTTAATTGTTGATGGTGCAGGAGATATAATTGTCAGAGATTATTTATTGGATAGTTTATCTCTTAATATTGATGGAGCTTCTGATATTTTATTTAACTCTAATAATATTAATAAACTCTTTATCAATGCTGATGGTAGTTATGATATTAATCTTTTGAAAAGTAAAGTTAAAGATGCATATATAAAAGCTGATGGTTCTGGTAATATTAAAATTAATGTCAGTAATTATATGGATGTTTCAGTAGTGGGTACTGCTGAAGTAAAATATATTGGTAATCCTAAAATCAAAAAATTTATTGATGGTGTTGCTGATTTAATACAAATTAGATAAGGAACTCAATTATGTTGAAAAGAATATCATATATTTTTTTGTTGATAGCAATAGGAGTAGTATGGCTTAATGCAAAAAACAATATTTCAGATAAACAGATAGTCAGTGCAATAAAAAAAGGTCTTCCTAGTACTAAAAAGCTTCTAAAAAAGGTTCCTATTGACTATATTAGTTCTAATGATGATACTCTTTTGCATTATGCTGTTAGATTTAGAAAACGCAGAGTTGTAGAGTATTTAGTTAATCAAAAGATTTTAATATCTCGTAAAGGTGGTCTATTTTATGGTACAGCTTTGCAAGAGGCTATATATTATGGTTATTTGGGGATAGCTAGTTATTTGATTGAAAAAGGTTCTCTTTTGAATATCCAAAATAAATATGGAGAGACTGCTTTACATATAGCAGCCAAAAATGGCTATTTGGATATTGTGGAGCAACTTATAGCACAGGGTGCATCTAAAAGTATTGTGGATTCAGAGGGAAATACTCCTTATGATTTAATTCCAGATTTATCATGGGATAGTCGTAAAAAGTTAAAAGAGCTGTTACGAGTTGAAAAATCTAAAACCTCTAAATCAAAATCATTTGATAGAATTTATATTAATATAGGTCATAATAGAATAGAGAGTAGAAAAAATGAAAATATAAATGTTATTGATAAAAAAACAAAAATGGATAAGCGTAGTAATATGGGTATAGATATAGATATTAAAAAAGTAGAAAGATTTTAAAAAAGGAGAGATAGATGAAACGAATAATCTTTATAAGTAGTATAACTATAGGAAGTTTATGCTTATTAAATGCTGGAGATAATTTTTATCAAGGTGATAGCTTTAATAAGAGACACTCTAAAGGTAAAGAGTCTTTTAATAAAACAATGGCAAAAAATAGAGCTTATTCACATATGGGTGATGCGAGTTATACAGAAGTTGATGGTAAAGAGGAGTTTAAAAAAGCATTAGAGTCAGGACAACTTGACCAAAAAGTTGACACCAATAAGATAACTAAAACTTATAAAGCTATAGATATTAAAAATGTTCGTTTAAATAAAAATGATTTAAAGGATGTTGCTGGTGATAATTTGCTTATAGGTTCACAAGTTGATGAAGATAGAGAAAAACTTATGCAGACTATTGATATAAAAAATAGCAGAATAGATACAGATAAAGAGGTTAATATAGGTGTCAAGTCAACAAGTGATAAAGTTAATGGAATTGATAGTATAACTAATATTAAGGATAGCTCTATTAAAGGTGGAGGTAAACAAGGAAGTGATAATATTAGCAGATTAGATATGTTTGAACAGTTAGAAAAAGAAAATGCTCGATAATTAAAATCAAAAAAAGGAAAAACAATGTTTATTAGAAAATCAATTTATGTAATGCTTACAGTAGGAGTACTATTTGGACTTAATGCTTGTGGTGAGGGTGGTATCAAAGATAAAAATAGTACCACTATGACAGAGATAGAAAATGGTATTAATACATTAACTGATGCAAATACATCTTCTACAGATATAGATATAGATATACCAGATATAAATACCTCCTCTGCAGGTGCAGAAGATATACCAGATATAAATACCTCTACATTAATTCCCAAAATTGGTACAGGTCATTATGTAGATGCAGCTATAAAAGGTGTCACTTATGATTGTGGTAATCAGGATGGTGTAACTGATGAGAATGGAACATTTACATTTGAAGAGGGCAAGAGTTGTATTTTTACCTTAGGAAATATCGTATTAAGAGAGCTTGACCCTGCAAAGTTAGAAGATAAAATGATAGTTATTGAAGATAATATTGATAATGCAAGATTGCTTCAAACTTTGGATAATGATGGAGATGCAGATAATGGAATAGAGATAACCAAAAATGTACTTGATGCAATCACTTCAAGTGGTACAAATTTGGTACCTGTAGGAGATGATGAACTTGGAAGCTTTTTTCAAAATATTGAAGGAGCAGAGGGGTATAGTGGTGCAATGGTAACTAATGAAGATGCACAAGCACATTTATCTCAAACAATAAAAGATTTAGGTTTCGAAGATACTTTAAATCAAATTTCAACAGAAGAAGAGGTAGAAGATACTGCAGATTCACTTTTTAATGGATTATAGGAAGATAAAAACTGTTTCTATTAATTTTATAGAACAAACAACTATAAGTTATGAGTATTGCTAACATATATTATAAAAACATAAAAAGGAGGATAGTTTGAAAAGAGTTATAAGACACTTAGTTTTATTGGCAATCATAGCAACTTATGGAAATACATTTGAGCAAAATGGTGTCAAAGATGGGAATACAAGAGTATCAGCAAGTCTTTATAGTAATCAAAACAGAGATGAATATGATACTATAAATTTTAATGCACAGTCAGGTTATTTTGCTACGAATAAAATTGAAGTTTTGATTGGAATAGATACTATAACCCAACAGGACAATACATATTTTACTCTCTCTCCAGGAGTAAATTATTATTTTTATAATACACCTATTGTTACCTCTTATATAGGAACAAAGTATTATTATTGGAATACTACAAATGAGTATATAAAAGAGAAATATGGTATGACCTTTTATGTAGGGACACATATCTTTTTTAGTGAAAATATAGCTGTAACTCCTGAGTTTGGTTCAATTTATTTGGACTTTGATAATAATAAAGGTACTTATTTTAATACCTTTTTGAGTTATTTCTTTTAAAAAGGGTTTAATATGAAAAAAAGTATATTATTTTCTCTTCCTATGATGATGATAATGATAATATCAGGGTGTGGTGTTTTGGATAAAAAAAATATAAATGATACTAGGCTTCTAAATGATAATGAAGAGGTTGTTTATATTGCACAAGGTAAATATGATTTGACAAACTATCTATTTCCTAATACAAATCAGACTTATATTTATCAACGAGCCAAATACAAAGATAATTATGGTGACAAAAATTTCAATAGTGAACCTATCAGTATAAATGATAGTGAAGTGGTTGAATATGTTATTACTGATAATATTATTTCAGAGGGTGATAGTATTAAGTATATTATTCAAGATGATAATATAAGTTTATTAAAACAAGAGTTAGTTGATGATTTCTATGATAATCGTAAATATAGGAGATATGTAGATATAGGTGATTATTATTATAGTTATAAAAATGTTGATGCAAAGTCAGCTTTTTATCAGATAGGATGGCTCAAATGTCAAGCCAAAGAACATTATGATACAAAATCTATTTCTATATTAGATAATAACAAAACATATAGTGATGTATTGTTATTAGGATGTCAATCTCAATCACTTAACGGTGTAAGAGGAGAGTTCAGTGAGAAAAAAACTTTTAGAACAGAACTTTACTTTGCTAAAGATATAGGTGAAATTGCTGCTGTAGGTGAAGAGTGTACAATAAAAAAATATAATCGTAATTATATATCGTGTACAAAAGTAGTTAAAAAATTAAAAGAGATAATAAAATAATAAAAAGGATAAAAAATGAAAAAAATAGTTTTATCAAGTATTATGTTGGTTTCAGGTATATTTATAATTGGATGTGGTTCTGGAGGAAGTGATTCTTCTAATAAAAAAGAGAGTGTTGATAATGTTTTAAAACTTAGTGATGTTGTTTATAATGCTCCTCAAGATATAGATTTCAAAAATAAAACAAGAATGCAACTTAAACGACAAGTAAGTTTAATGAAGCAACGATTTGGTGGTTCTATGCAAAAAGCAGATATATATGCATGTAGTGAATCTGGAACTATGTCAACTGAAACATTTGCTGATAATAGCCAATATATAGCTACAGATAACTGCTTAAATTATGATAGTGATACAGGTAAATATGAATATATGAATGGTAAATTAGAATTGAGTGCTGATGGGAATACACTGACAATAACACAATTTACAGATATTCCTGATGCTGAGAATTATCCAACCACAGGAACATATATGGATGGAAAAGTAATTTATTATGTAAATGGAGATATAGAAGAGAGTTATTTAGATATTTCTATGCAAACATATGATAATAATATATTAAAAGAGGATATAAAGTTTGATAATTTTACTTTGAAGTATGATAACCTTAAACGAGCATCTTATTTTGATGGTAGATATTATTATAAATCAGGTTGTTTCCAAGAAGACCATACATTTAAAACAGATAATAATAACTGGTTGGTCGAAAATAGTAGCAATAGTAATTATTACTCTTCTGGTATTTTGACTGTTGATAATATTAAATATGTTTATAGTGGAGTAGATGTAACTATTACAAAAGATAATATAACTAAAACTTTTACACAACAAGAGTTTATAGATGAGTTAAATAAAGAGCACTCTTCAGATAGTAGTTGTTATCAACAAGGTAATTTTGGAGTTTAATAAAAAAAGATATTAAGAAGAGAGATTAATTCTCTCTATCTCAAAATGGTAATAGTCCAAATTTTTTAATAAACTTATCATCTATATCTATTAATCCTCTCTCTTGCAGACTATCTAATATCTCTTTCGTACAAAATGTATCACCTGGCCACTCTCTATTAAATCCATCTACTTTGCTTTTATTAGTTCCATCAATAACTATAAATGGATTTAGAACTATATCTCTATTAGCATCAATGTTATTAACAACTCTCCATATAAGCATATATGGTTCATTTATATCATTATTTTTTTTGTCAATTATAATTAATAGTTTAATATGCTCCTTTAGTGGATAGAATTTTTCTATATTACTTATAACAGAAGTTGTCTTATTTAGAGTAATTATAGTTATAGGATTTTTAGTATGAGTGAAATATTGTTTGAGTTCTATTATGCTACTGTCTATCTCTTGAAATTTTTGGAGTAAGGTTTTATTATCAATTAAATTTTTTACTCCATTTTTTATCTCTTTGTCTGTAGCATCAATTCCAAGCTTTCCTCCTACCAAAGATTCATTGGCTGTATGGTCAAGAGCATCAATAATACCTTGTGTAATCAATATTTTAGTAGGGTCAAGTCGATTTAAGATATATTCTGTAATAGCTTTAGTATCTTCAAGTGCTGGAGCATCTTCATTTACAAATATAGCATGTTTGACAAAACTCATCTGTCCTACACCCCAAAAAGCATGCATAAATTGTTGTGCATGACCTTTATATAGAGTTTTCATTTTTCCCAAAATTAGATTATGAAAGACCCCATTTTCAGGCATATAATAGTCAATTAAATCAGGAGCCATTGGTTTGAGCATTGGTAAAAATATTCTTTCTGTTGCCCAACCCATATATTTATCTTCTAATGGGGGTTTTCCTACAACTGTAGCTTGAAAAATTGGATTTTCTTTCATTGTGATAGTCTCAATTTCCATAACAGGATAAGGCTCTTTGAGAGTATAATATCCAGTATGGTCACCAAAAGGTCCTTCTATCTCCATTTTAGTTGGGTCAACAAATCCTTCTATAACTATATCCACATCTTTTGGGATGTATATATCATTTGTTATAGATTTAACCAGTTTAGCATTTTTACCTCTTACGAAACCATATAACAACATCTCAAACATACCATGAGGCATAGGTGCTTGACCACACCAAATATATAAAGGGTCACCACCAATAGCTACAGTTACTGGCATCTTTTTTCCTATTTTTTGATATTGGTCGAAGAAATGAGAAGCATCTTTGTGTATTTGCCAGTGCATTCCTAGATGATTTTTATCATATTGTTGTAGTCGATACATTCCAAGATTTTGCATACTACCATCTAAACTTTGGGTATATACTTGTCCCATAGTAATAAATGCTCCACCATCCTCTTCCCAAGTTTTTAGTATAGGTAATTTGTCTAAATTAACATTATCTTTACATATAATAACTTGTTGACATTCACCAGAATTTTTAAGTCGTTTTGGAAATATATTTTTCAAAGCAAATAGTTGAGGTATTATTTTTAATTTTTCTATAAAACCTTTGGGTGGTTTTAGTTTAAGTAGTTTTTCGACTCCTTGTGCAACACTGTCGGGATGTTTATCAAATATTTTTTCAGTTAGCTCTTTATTTGCAAATATATTCATCAATATTGGTATATCATATTTTATATCTTTTGATTTATTGATAGGATTTGTAAATAGTAGTGGTCGTGAATTATTTTTTTTGACCTCTATATAAGCAATATGAGGAATTTCTAACTCTACATCTAGTACCTCATCTATAATTTTTAAATTACCGTTTTCTTTTAACCATTCTATAATATTATCCATATAATACTCCCAAGTTCTTATTGGGTAGTATTATATCCTAAAATATCTATTTTTGAAATTCAGAAATAACAACACCTCTAAATTCACCTAATTTAAAGTCAGTAGCTAAATCATGAGGATAGTTTTTTCTAATCATTTTAAGTGTCTTTGGAGATATTTGTGTTGTATCACCATGACATAATAGACAAGATTGTTTCATTTTTAATGGTTTATAGACTCTATATGTACTACCCATATCAACAGCAACAGGTTTTCCATCATTTACAGCTTGGAGTCTATACATAACCTCTTTGTCTGTAGCATCTGGTTTATTTGCAGGATTACGATATTTCAGAGCAGTTCTTCTTACCTTTACATTAGGAGAGATATTATTATAATCATTTGTCATCTGAATTGCCATAGATGTACATGCACCCATTGCAGTTTCTTGAGTTTTATCTTGTTTTAATGCACTTTTGAGTGTTGGTTGTAGTGTTCCCATAAAACCATCTATATTGAGCATCCCTTGTTCTATAACTATCGGTTTACTTATATATTTTATGGTAGTAGTATTTTTAACCTCTGTTGATATAGGTTTAGTTACTGGTTGTATCACTTTTTCTGTTTGTGCTACTGCAATTGGTGTTAAACTTTCTGGTGAATTACATGCTACAAAAAGTAGAGGTGCAAATACAACTGTGTAAAATCTATTTTTCATTTTATCTCCTAAGTAAATTATTTAAAAGTATAACTATTTTGATAGAACCATTAGCTTAATTTTGCTTTTGACTTTGACTCCTATTTTAATACGATTACGGTTTATTTTTTTATTTGCATGGTAAATTATTTTCCCATTTTTGACTTTGACTTTGTGCCAACCATGATTGGATATAAAAATATCGGCACTAGTTATCTGTTTATCATCAAGAGTTATTTCAACAGTTCTTATGATTTTATCTTTTGGAAAAGATAATGGTTTATGGAAATGAACACCACAAAGTTCTTTGAATTTTAGATATAACTTAAAGTCTTTGGAATTACTTCCTACTACAGCACTACGGTCAATATCATATTGATTAGAACACTCACCGTTAACAGCACCTATATTTTGGTTAAAAACAGCTTCAAAACCATAACTATTGACAATTTTTTCTACTCGATTATCATATTCACCATAAGGATATACAAAAAGTTTTGGCTTATAATTTAGCTGTTCTTTCATAAATTTTAGACCTTTTTCCATATCGGCTTTGATTTGATTATCACTCATTCTACCAAAGTGACCATGTCCATAACTATGAAATTCCACCGAACCATATTTTGAAATCTCTTTAAGCTGTTTCCATGATACATAGTCTCGATATTTCTCTTGAGTATATTTGACAGCTATAAATAGTGTAAATGGATAACCATACTGTTTAAATAGAGGTAAACCATTTGTATAAAATGTTTTAAATCCATCATCTATAGTAAAAGCTACCCAACTTTGGGGTACTTTTTCTTTAGCTTTGATTTTTTCTACAATATCAATAAGAGGTACAACTTTGTAATTATGCTTTTTGAGATAATTAAATTCTGCTTTAAGTGTTTTTGTAGATATGTTTGTAGTGGGATACCTATTATCATCAAAACGATGATAGACAAATATATGTCCATCAGCAAATAAAATATAAGGTAACAAAAGAAGGAGAAGTTGAAAAAATAGTAAGTTTACTTTTCTCATATATTATTAATCCATCTGCTTTCGCAAAAATGTAGGTGTATCTAAATAGTCATCATGACTGTTATTATATCCACCAACTACTTTTGCATTATTGATACTATTAAGTAGAGTTCCTCGTACAGGTTTTTTTAGTTCTGGTTTACTTGGATGATTAGATTTAGTACTCTCTTTTGGTTTTTCTATTTCCATATCTGAGGGATCTTCAAAACCTGTTGCAATAATAGTTAATTTAACTTCATCAATAGGAATATCTTCACTTGTAGTTGTACCAAAAATAATATTTGCATCTTCATCAGCATTCTCTTCTACTATATCCATAGCTTCTGAAATCTCAGCTAATGGATAATCAGGGTGAATATGGAAATGTACCAATATTCCCATAGCACCATCAATAGAGAGGTTATCAAGAAGTGGAGACTCAATAGCAGTTTTGGCAGCATCATATGCTGCACTATTACCTGTAGATTCACCTACACCCATAAGTGCTAAACCTCTATGACTCATAACTGTTTTGACATCTGCAAAGTCTAAGTTAATATCATTAGCTCCATGAGATAAAATTACATTTGAGATACCACTTACAGCTTGAGATAATACATTATCAACAAGTCTAAAACTATCTCTCATTCCGAGGTTCTTTTCTACAATTGATAGAAGTCTCTCATTTGGTACAACGATAATTGAGTCACTCTCTTTTTTAAGTTCTTCAAGACCCTCTTTTGCTAATCTTCTTCTCTTTCTACCTTCAAAAGCAAATGGACTAGTAACAATAGAAACAGTCAAAGCACCTATCTCTTTGGCTGCTTGTGCAATAACTGGAGCTGCCCCAGTTCCTGTTCCACCACCAAGACCAGCTGATATAAATACTAAATCTGCACCTGTTAGCATAGTTTTGATACTATCATAACTCTCTTCGGCTGCTGCTTTACCTACTTCTGGTTTCATACCAGCCCCTAAACCTTTGGTAACATTCATACCCAATTGCATTTTGTATGGTGCTAATGAGGCATCTAGTGCTTGTGCATCTGTATTAGCTACAAGTAGGTCAATGCCACCTACACCCTCATTAATCATATGGTTAATCATATTCCCACCACCACCACCAACACCGATAGCTTTTATTTTTGCTCCATGAACCCCTGTTATAGCGTTTTCCTCTATTATATTAAATTCATTCATTCATTCCTCCTTTATTGCCTATTTCTATTCTCATATTTAAAATATTTTTTTTGCCCATTCTACAAAACTATGTACAGGGTTATTATCTTTAACTGGTTCTTTGCTTAAATCAGCAAAAAGTTCATTTTCACTTTTTTCTGTAAATAATGGTTTTGAAACTGAAATTTTGGGTTTCATTTCAGATTCACTATTTATAGCTATATCTCTTAATGAATCTTTTGGCTTATATTCTTTTGAGTGTAACATCTGTTTATGTCTCTCTAGTTCATATTCTGTATTATATCCTGCTTCATATAATAAAAGACCCATAGCCACAGAATATTCTACTGATAATAGCTCATTAGAGGTTTTATTTATATATTTTGGTTGTCCTATACGAATAGGAATGTTAGGCATTAATGCTTGTGCTAATTCTCTAGTACCTTCAATATGAGTCATCCCACCAGTGAGCATAATACCTGCACCAATTTGATTTTTGAGACCACTATTTATAATTGAAGTTGCTAAAATAGTAAGTGCTTCTTCCATACGACTATGAATAATATTATGAACAATATCCATAGATACAATATTTAAATTATGGTCATCACCTATAATAGGAAGTTCAATATTCTCATTATAACCTGTATTTAATAGACTTCCTTTATATATTTTTAATTCTTCGGCTGTATCCAAAGGTGTATGTAGTGCAATAGATAAATCATTGGTAATATGATTTGAACCTACTGCTAAAAAATCATTATATTGAATAGAGTTACCAACATGAATAACTAAATTACTAGTTTGTCCACCTAAGTCAATAACTGCAATACCTCTCTCTTTATCATCTTCATTTATTACAGCAATTGCCGAGGCATAACCACTAAGTACTACTTTACCTATCTCAATTCCAGCAGCATTTACAGCTTTTTTTAGATTTTCTAAACTTGATTTGGCTGTCATAATAATATGAGTATCAACCTCCATACGACTAGCATTCATACCATAGGGGTCTTCTATATAGTCTTGTTCATCAATCTTAAACTTAAATGGTAGTACATGTAAGACTTCAAATTCATTTGGAATATTGGCATTATATAGTGCTGTTTGCATTACACGATTTATCTCATTGATAGATATATCATTATTTGGGATGTTTACAACACCTGTAGAGTTTATACTTTTGGTATATACACCAGATATAGATATGGTTGCTGTTGTAATATTTATACCTGAGACTCTCTTGGCATCATCTACTGCTTTTTTGATAGATTTTGCAGCAAGTTCTATATTGGTAATTGTACCTTTTTTTATACCTTGAGATTTAGCGATACCATGACCACTAACCTCAACTTTGCCATCTCGTTTTTTTCCAATAATTGCACATATTTTTGTAGAGCCGATATCAATTGCTAAGATAGGTGTACTCAAATTCAATCCTTGGTTTTATTATTTATAAAATTTTGTAGGATACTTTTTGTCTAACTGTTTGATTATATTTGATTCAAATGATTGCTTTTTGAGTTTGTCAACATTTTGGTGTAAACCCTTTGTTTCATTTTTATCAAGTGATACCAATTTTTGTTCAATTATCTTATAGACAACAACTTTGTCTCCTATAGATATAATACTCTTTTCTTGGTTAGAAGTAAAGAGTTTAGTAGTAAAATCTGCACTTCCTTGCTGATTTAATCCTAATTTTTGTTTTTCAGCGTTTTTTAGTGTTATGAAATCAGAAATTTTTGTCTTTTGTGTATCAATATTTTTTAATTTGTTTTCTGACTCTTTTGCTAATAACTCTTTGGCTAGATTGGATTTATATTGAGGTATGACCAATGGTTTAGCCTCTTCAAAAGATTTTACAACTGGTTCTTTTATATCAACTATTTTTATAATAGCATATCTATCACCAACTACTTTTGGTTTGAGTAAATCATTTATATTTTTACTACTTATTTCATCCCATATCTCTTTGGGTAATCTAAAATCTCCTAAATCATAAGATATTGTTTCATCTTTTTTAATTTTATTTTTTTTAAATGCGATATATTTTTTGTTAGCACTCTTTTTTGATTTTTTGATTTTTAAATCTTTGATTACTCTTTTTTTTGCATCTTCAAATTTGAGTAACTTTCCATCAGAAGAGGTATATTTAAAACTATTTTCATTAAAGAATTTCTTTACCTCTGCATCTGTTACATTAATATCTTTGCTTTTTGTCCATACTATATCAAACGAGTACTGTTTAGATGTTTGAAATTGTTCTTTTCTATCTTTCCAAAACTCTTTTAGTTTAGCCTCATCTATAGATACATTCATATCACTAGAAGAGAGTGTAATATATTTGATTTTATCAGCAGTTTGGAAAGCTATTTCAAATGCTTTATACTCCTCTTCTAAACCTTTTAAATTCATCATTGAAAATGTCTTTTGTATAGTTAAGTTCTCTTGTAAATTTAGTTCAAATGTTTTGGCACTCAATCCACTATTTTTAAGGAAATTACTATAGATACTTTTATTAAATACTCCATTTTTTTGAAAACTAGGAATAGTAGTTAAATTATCTGCAACTTCCTTATCTGAAACAATTATACCAAAATCTTTTGCTAAATTTAAAATCATAGCTTGAACTGCCATATTATTTAAAACTTGCTCTTGAAGATGCATCTCTTTAGCTTTTTCTTCATCAAATTTACCTTGGAATGCTTGGTTATATCTATTATATAAGTTTCTATACTCCATTTGAAACTTATCTCTACTTAGTTCTATATCTCCAACCTTTCCGATACTACTACTCTTAATTCCATACTTAAATCCATAAGTCGCTCCTGTAAATATAAACGAAATTGTAGCTATCCAGATAGTAACTATCAGGAATTTATTGTTCTTTTGCATCCAACTTATCATGTAAAATATACCTTAATATAAAAATTTGCATAATTTTAGTCTAGTTGTGATTAATTATTAATGAATTAATCATAATAATAGTAGTATATTTAGGAAAAAAGGAGAGAGAAGTAATGAATGATAATAATATACAAATAGTAAAAGAGGATTTAACCCATATATGGCATCCCTGTACACAGATGAAAGACCATGAGAGATTACCATTAATTCCTATACAAAGAGCAAAAGGGGTTTATTTATATGATTTTGAAGATAATAGATATATAGATGCTATAAGCTCATGGTGGGTAAATATCTTTGGACATACAAATGAATACATATCTGCCAAGGTAAAAGAGCAATTAGATACACTAGAACATGTACTTTTGGCAGGATTTACACATAAACCTGCTGTTGATTTGGCTAATAGATTAGTGAGTATTACACCTAAAGGTTTAGAAAAAGTCTTTTTTGCTGATAATGGTTCTAGTGCTGTTGAGGTAGCTTTGAAGATGAGTTTTCATTATCATAAAAATATGGGTCAAATTCGTCCTCTATTTTTATCTTTGAGTAACTCTTATCATGGTGAGACTATTGGAGCTTTAAGTGTAGGGGATGTTGAGTTATACAAAGATACTTATGCACCTCTACTTATATCTTGTATCCAAACTCCAGTTCCAAAAGACCAAAGTATAAAAAGTGCTAATAAGGCGATAGAAGAGCTTAAAAAAATACTCAAAGAAAGAGCTAGTGAAATCTCAGCTTTTATTATAGAGCCATTGGTTCAAGGTGCTGGATATATGCATATGTATCACCCAATATATATTACAAAAGCAAAAGAGATTTGTAGCAAATATGGTATTCATCTAATAGCAGATGAGATTATGACAGGATTTGGACGAACGGGAAGTATGTTTGCTTGTGAACAAGCTGATATTACACCTGATTTTATGACTCTATCCAAAGCCCTTACTGGTGGGTATATGCCTTTGGCTGTAGTTATGACAAATAATGAGGTTTACAATGCTTTTTATTGTGATTATAGTGAATATAAAGCTTTTTTACACTCTCATAGTTATACAGGAAATCCTTTAGCTTGTAGTGCTGCTTTGGCTACTTTGGATTTATTTGAGGCTAATGATGTGATAAAAGATAATAGAAAGAAATCAGCTTATATTCTGGATAAGTTAGAGAAGTTTAAAGTGTTGTCAAATGTAAAAGAAATTCGTCAAACTGGAATGATAACTGCAATTGAATTACAAGGTTATACTCCTAATGAAAGAGTTGGATTAAAAGTTTATCAATATGGATTAGATAATGGTGTATTGCTTCGTCCTTTGGGGCATATTATCTATTTTATGCCTCCTTATATTATCTCATTTGAACAGATAGATAAGATAATAGATACTGCTTATAATGCTATAGTACAGCTCCAATAGTTTCTTATCTTTTCTATTTTGAATTTAATCTTAAAATATTTTTAAAAAAAGCTTAATTTAAGTATTCCACACTATTATTCTTTATATGAATATAACCAAATATAACAATTAGGAAGATAAAATGAAAGCAGTAGTTATGGCAGGTGGTTTTGGTACTCGTATCCAACCACTTACAAATTCTCGACCAAAACCAATGTTACCAATTATAAATAAACCAATGATGGAACAGACTATGATGACCTTAAAAGATTTAGGGATTACAGAATTTATAGTATTATTATATTTCAAACCTGAAATTATCCAAGACTATTTTGGAGATGGAAGTGATTTTGGAATAAAAATCACTTATGTTGTTCCTGATGATGATTATGGAACAGCAGGGGCTGTCAAGTTAGCACAGGAGTATATCGGAGATGATAATTTTATTATAATTAGTGGTGATTTAGTAACAGATTTTGATTTTCAGAAGATTTTTGATTATCATAAATCAAAAAATTCCAAGTTAACTATTACGCTCACTTCTGTTGATAATCCTTTGGAGTTTGGTGTAGTTATTGCCAATGAAGAGGGAAAAATAGAAAAATTCCTAGAAAAGCCAAGTTGGGGTGAGGTTTTTAGCGATACTATTAATACAGGTATATATATTATAGAACCTGAAATTCTAAACTATATACCTTCACATGAAAATTATGATTTTGCCAAAGACCTATTTCCTCGTCTAATGCGTGAGGGTATAGAACTTATAGCAGGATATGCCAAAGGGTATTGGCGTGATGTTGGTAATCCTGAAAGTTATAGAGAGGTATATGAAGATATTTTAGCAGGTAAAGTAAAGTTTAAAATTGATGGATATAAACAAATTTTTCCTGATGGAGTACTTTATACCCCAGAGCCTTATAAATTGGATAAAAGTATAGAGATTATAGGAACAGTTATATTAGGTAGAGGCGTTATACTCAAAAAAAATATAAAACTTAATAATGTTGTTATTGGTGATAATGTTAGTATTGGAAAAGATAGCAATATTCGTAATAGTGTACTGTGGAATGATATTACTATTGGACGAAATGCAAAATTTGATAGCTGTGTAATTTGTAATAATAATAAAATTGGAAAAAATGTTACTGCTAGAGCTGGAATGATTTTGGCTGAGGGGTGTGAAATCGGAGAGCTTGTTAATATAGAAAAAGATGTAACTATATGGTCAGATAAGGTTATTGAGGATGCTTCTATAGTAAGTAATAGTTTAATTTTAGGAAGTAAATATAAGAATTCTATTTTTGAACATGGTAAAGTAATAGGTCAATCTAATGTTGAACTCTCATGTGAGATGGCAACTAAATTAGCAGAAGCTTTTGGAGCTCAATTGCCTGTTGGTTCTACCATCTTAATAGCTAGAGATTATAATAAAAACTCACGAATGCTTAAACGAGCTTTTTTAGGTGGAATATTATCATCAGGTATTGATGTTATTGATTATAGTGCTATTCCATCATCTATTATGCGTTGTAATATCTCTATACATGATAAATTTGTAGCAGGAGTTTATTTTAATCAAAAAATAGATGACCCTACAAGTACAGTAATTACTTTTTTTAATAATGAAGCTTTGAGATTAAATAGTGATGTATCCAAAAAAATAGAAAAAGCATTTTTCAAAGAGTCTTTTCGTCGTGTTGATTATTCAAAAATAGGTCAGATTACTGAACTAACTCATGAAGAAGAGTATAAAAATTATAAAAAAGAGATAGAAGCACTATTGCAATTGCATAAATTTAAATGTGTTGATTGTCGTATTGCTGTTGATATGATGCATGGTATAGCTTCAGAAGTTTTTCCCAATATATTAAATGATTTGGGTATAGATAATATTATGTTTAATGCTCATGAAGATGTATCCAAGTTATCTAATATTAAAATGCTATCCAATCAGTCCAATACAGATATGAGTGCGATTATCAAAGCATTGAGTCTTGATGCTGGATTTATACTCTATCCTTATGGTCAACGATTAGATATTGTATGTGATAAAGGAACAATATTGGGTAAACAGACCTCTTTATATGTTGTTTTATCATTATTAAATATGGAAGCTAAAAGAGCAGGAGTTAAAAAACGAGTTTTCTTGCCAACATGGGCAGCAGACATTGTATATTTTGAAAACTTAGAAATAGAACGAGGTCAATATGCAAACTTCAAATCAGAAGATTTAATAAAATATGATTTAGTAGCAACTGGTGAGGGGAATTTTAGCTTTACAGAATTCTCAACTCATAGAGATTCAATGTATGCAACATTAAAGATACTTGAAATGATATTAACTCATGAGGTTAAGCTCTCTATGATAATTAATCATATTCCAGATTTTTATTATAAAACAACACAAGTACCTTGTTCTCAAGCACTCAAAGGTAAAATGATGCGTATGTTCCTCCAAGATGCCAAAGATAAAAAATCATCAACACTAGATGGTGTCAAAATATGGTTAGATAAAAATGATTGGATTTTAATGATACCTGACTTGTATAGTGATAATCTAAATCTATATATCCAAGCAACTAATAATAGTAAAGGTGAAGCTATTTTAGAGACTTATAGTGAAAAAATTAAGGAGTGGTCAAAGTAGTATTATATCTTTTTGGTATCATATCATTAAAAAAGTGAAATTAATGAAAAATATAGATATCCCACATATTCCTGTATTGCTAGATGAGGTGCTAAATAGTTTCTCTGATATGCCTTTGGGTTATTTTGTGGATTGTACATTAGGATATGCAGGTCATTCTGAAGCGATATTAGAAGCTCATAAGGATATAAAACATATTGGTATAGATAGAGATGATGAGGCTTTAATTTTCTCAGCCAAAAGATTAGTAAAATTTTTTGATAGAAGTAAGCTATATAAAGGAACTTTTGCTACTACTCTGCCAACTCTGCTAGAGTCTCCTATCGTTGGAGTTTTGGCTGATTTTGGTGTATCATCTTTACAACTTGATAAACTAGAGCGAGGTTTTGGATTTGAGAGTGAAGTATTAGATATGCGAATGGATAGTAATGCAACTTTAAGTGCTTATGAGGTTGTCAATGAGTATAGTAGAGAAAAACTAGAGTATATTTTAAATCATTATGGAGAAGTCCGTTCATATCGTAAAGTAGCAGGTGCTATTATAGAAGCACGGAGCAAAAAACCAATAGAGAGTGCAAAAGAGTTATCTACTATTGTCTCTAATGTTATTCCTCAAGGAGGCAAAATACATCCTGCTACACTAACATTTCAAGGCATTAGGATAGAGGTTAATAATGAATTAGGAGAGATAGAGGGGTTATTAGATATTTTAGAAAATAAAGCTAAAAATGGAGAACTCAAAGGTACTATAATCTCTCTTATTACTTTTCACTCATTAGAAGATAGATTGGTCAAAAACCGTTATAAAAAATGGTCAATGGGTTGTATTTGTAGTAGTTATGCTATAAGATGTACTTGTGGTAAAAACCATGAACTAGGTAAACCATTGAGTAGAAAACCTATTAAAGCATCCAAAGATGAGCTAAAAAGAAATAATCGTTCTCGTTCTGCGAAACTTCGGACTTTTATATTTAAAGGATAACTAATGCCAAATAGAACAAAACCTATTAAACAGGAAAACGGTGTAACTTGGAGTATGATAATAATTACTATTTTTTCTATATCATTAGTTTTAATTTTGACCTTGCCAAATATATATTTAGACAATCAGATATATTATGAGAGTAGAGAGATAGCACACTATCGAAATATTGCTCAAACTTTGCGTGAAGAGCAGACTATTATACTTCATAAATTAGAGGCTATAAAATATCAAGATAATATAGAAAATCAAAGTTCGGAGTAGATTATGATTAGAAAGTTTTTAGAATTTGCTATAGATAGACCTGCTCTAAACCATATATTTATGATTTTTATGATTATTATGTCCATTTTTGCTTATCGAAATATTCCCAAAGAGATTTTTCCTCCATCACAGTTAGACCAAATTTCTATAACAGGTGGTTATGTAGGTGCAAGTGGTAATGTATTGGACAAAATGGTAGTTAAAACATTAGAAGATGAGTTGCAGTCACTCTCTGAAATTGATACAATAGATACCACTATCCAAAATGGATTTTTCCGTATATCTGCTGATATTAAACGAGGTAATAATCCTCAATTGGTCTTAGGTGATGTCAAAGATATTATCTCAAATGTTCGCCGTGATTTACCATCTGATATGGATGAACCTATAGCCAAAGTATCTATCCAAGAGTATCCATTAGTAATGGTGGCAATATCAGGTGATGTAACTAAAAAGAGACTCTTAATGGTAGCTGATGAACTCAAAAGTCGTTTGGCTCTTGTAGGAGATTTGAGTGGTATAGATATTCGTGGTGAGTCTGATGATGAGATACTTATTACATTAGACCAAAAAAAGATAGATGCTTATGGACTATCCAAACAATCTATATATCAAGCTATCTCTTCACTCTCTTCTATATTTCCAGTGGGAACTGTCAAACAGCAGGGTAATCACCTCTATATATCTACTATTAATGGTGAAAAAAGTAAAGATAAATTAGAAAAGAGTATGTTAAGTGTAAATGGAAAACGATTTTATTTAGGAGATATAGCTTCAGTATATATAGGTTTAGCAAAGGCTAAACAGTTATCACATTTTAATGGCAGACCGAATTTATCATTAGATATCAAAAAGACAAAAGAGGGAAATGCAATAGCCCTAGTAAAAAAGGTAAAAAAAATACTCAAAGAGTATAATCAAAAGTATCAAGATGAGATAGTTTTTGAAGCTTATACAGATACCTCTGTTTGGATTAAAAATCGTTTAAATCTTGTCTCCTCAAATATTATGTTTGGGCTTATTCTTGTGATGCTTTCACTATTTTTGAGTCTTAATTTTCGTATAGCCCTTGTAGTTGGATTAGGTATTCCAGCTTCATTTATGATTACGCTTATATTTGCTAATATAGTGGGATATAGCCTAAATATGCTGACACTACTAGGTGCATTAATAGCTTTAGGTATGTTGGTAGATGAGGCGATTGTTGTCGCTGAGAATATTTATAGACATATAGAGATGGGTAAAAATCCAAGAGAGGCTGCTATAGATGGTGCTATTGAGATGTTTCCTGCTGTTTTAACTGCTACACTTACAACTGTATTTGCCTTTTTACCATTATTAATTATGAGTGGTAAAATGGGGGTTTTTATGAAAGTTTTACCTGTAATGATTTCAATTTTACTTCTTAGTTCTCTCTTTGAAGCTTTTTACTTTTTGCCACTTCATGCCAAAGAACTGTTTTCTATAGGTAAGATTGCAAAGATGCAAAATGGTGAGAACTCATTTTGGGGAGTTATGTATAGTATATATGGAAAAATTTTAGGCACTCTTTTGAAATGGAAATGGTTATCTCTATTTTTATTAATTGGTTCTATTATTTATGGAACTATAGCTATGTCAAAAATTACTAAATTTCAACTATTCCCTGAGTTTGATGTACAACAAGTATATATAAATGGAAAAGTTAATATAAACTATAAACTAGAAGAAACCGAACAGTTTGTAACAAAAGTAGAAAAAGAGTTATTATCCAAATTAGATAAGGAAACAGTGGACTCAATAACCTCTGTTATTGGTTTTAGGATGAATGCTGACCAAACAGTTGAGTCAGGAGAGAACCTCTTTCAAATCTTTGTAAACTTACATGAGAAAGCACCAGAAAACTTTTTTGATAAATATATCAATCCCATATTTTCGCTAGAGTATGATGGTAGTGATATGATACGACATATTAAATCCCAAGAGCTTGTCAAAGATATTCAAAACAGAGTAATAAACAAGGTAGAACAGCTTAAAATAGATAATAAAAAAATTTTTGAAGAGTTTAATGTCTTTGCTCAACAAACAGGGATAGTAGGACATGATATAGAGATAGGTTTTGTAGCCAATACCCAAGAGCAAATGCTAAAAGCACTCTCTATGCTAGAAGCAAATCTATCAAAAATCAAAGGTGTTCATGATGTTGCAGATAATGCCAATGAGGGAGAGAGAGAGTTAAAGCTTAGAGTCAATGAGTATGGTCAATCTTTAGGATTAAGTGAGGGTTATATTAGTTCTGCTTTGCGAGGTTCATTTTTCAAAGGTGAATATGCAAAAGCTTTTAATCAAGATGGATTAGTTAGAATAAAGGTAGAAGATAGATACAAAGACCAACAAGGAGCTATTGATAATTTTAAATTAACCACACCTGATGGCAAAGTAGTAGCACTCAAAGATGTATGTGACTTCTATTATCAAAAAAGTTTTGTACGAATATTCAAAGAGAATGGAGAGAAAGTATATTCGGTTTTTGCTAGAGTTGATAGTAAAGAGATAGTAGCTACAGAGGTTATGAAAAAAATAGAACCAATATTAGAAGAGTTAAAAAAGAGTGGTATAAAAGTATTAATTAAAGGTGAAGAACAAGCAAATAGTAGAATGAAAAGAGATATGAGTGAAGCAGGACTTATTGCTATTTTTTTAATCTTTATTACTTTAGTGTGGATGTTTAACTCTGCAATACAACCATTTATTATTATTTTGGTTATACCATTATCTATATTTGGTGTTTTGGTAGGTACTAAAATTATGGGAATAAATCTAACCTTACCAGGAGTAATGGGGATTATAGGATTAGCAGGGGTAGTAGTAAATGATGGGTTGATTATGCTTGATTTTGTGAAAAAAGGAGATAATTATAAGGAGTTAATAGCTCTAGCTACCCAAAGATTAAGACCAATATTATTAACATCTATCACCACAGTGATAGGCTTATCATCATTAATGTTTTTTGCATCAGGTCAGGCTCTAATTTTGCAACCAATGGCAATTAGTTTAGGTTTTGGTGTTGCTTGGGCTACAATTTTGAATTTATATTTTGTACCTTTGATGTATGCTGTAATTTATAGAGTTGGTAGAGAGTAAGAGGATAATTAAATAG
>Ga0256913_10000059_pt1 | contig 43744 bp, 63 predicted proteins | sample Axial_MatmetaG_FD_185970 | JGI IMG/M metagenome (GOLD analysis project Ga0256913, IMG submission 185970) | Deep-sea worm associated microbial mat communities from Axial Seamount, Juan de Fuca Ridge, Pacific Ocean - Axial_Mat | ecosystem: Environmental > Aquatic > Marine > Oceanic > Microbial... | reverse complement strand
GGAGATTAGGAGTTATCTTTCAGCCCTTGTCGAGGGTTGAAATAATAATTCTTTAACAAAAAAATATGAGTGAAGACATTACACCTGACAAGGAATTAGAAGAGGACGTTGATTTTTTCGACGACACCGAAACTGATACACCTGACGAAGGAAATGACACTGACAGATCAGAAGACAACTCTGACGAAAAGTCTGATGTGTCTGACGAAGCGTTTCTTAAAAGAGTAAATGAACTTGAAGGTAGAAATTATAAATCAATTGAAGCCTACAAGAAAACTCTAAAAGAAAGAAACAAAGCATTTGCAACAAAACCTAAAACAGAAGAGGTAAAAAATAACCCAACCGTTTTAGAAAATTTGTATTTTAAAGCCAATCCAGAAGCTCAAGGAGTTTGGGATATGGTTAAAAAAGAAGCTTCTGCTCTGAAAAAAGACCCATTCGAACTATATGAAAGTTCTGAATATCTAAAAGGAGAAGCGAAAGCAAGGGCTGTTAAAGAAGGTAATGCTGGTAAAGTTAGTACACCTTCTAATCATATAAGCACTGACACAATAAGCGAAGAGGATAAGATAGCCAAAAGGCTTGATAGAAATCTTCCACCAGGATTTTAATTAAATAATAGAATGTTATGGATTTCAAATTGAAAGACGGAGAACAAGTAAGAACTGTCAACTGCCTAAAGGCATCAGCTACAGTTATTGAAGCTGGAGATTTAGTTGCTTTATCAAGTGGTTTGATAGTCAAAGCTACTGCTTCTTCAACTGCTGTAGGTTATGCAGTTTCTGGAGCAGCTGCAGGAGTTGAAGATATAGCTGTAACAGTTGGAAACGACTTTACTCTTATCGGTACAGGCGATGCAAATTTTGCAGTAACACAAAAAGGCTCTGAAGTAGATATCGTTGTAACTTCAGGAGCTCAATTAGTAGATGTTGGTGCAAGTGCAACCGATGTATTGAAAATTGGGATTGGCGAAGATGCAGGAACAGTTGGTTCAACTTCAAACATTGAAGTTAGAATTAACAAACCTTTATTTTAAAGGATTTAATTAACTAAGATAAATATTATGGCTGTTGGAGATTACGCATTGCACGCTGTTAAAGGATTGAAAGAGTCATTTGACAATGCAATGTCAAAGAAAATCTTAGAGTATAAAGACTCAAGACTTTTCACATTTGAAACAACTACAGAGTTTGATGAGAAATTTACCTCAACAGAAGCTCTAAGTGGTTCAAAAAAATTAAGCGAAAGCGAAACTCCACCAACATTGAAATTAGACGAAGGCTATGCAGTAACATTGTCTGATGAAAGATTTGGTGGTGCAGTAGAAGTAAATGAAAAAATGAGAGTTGAGGCTAAAGATAGCACAACTAAAATTGACACATTTATTATGCGTCAAAGAAATCAATTATTGGTTGATAACTACAACTTATTGTTAGTTAACATTCACAAGATGTTTAACGAAGCTTTTAGTTCTAGTTCTGATTATCTTGCTCCAGACGGAGTAGAGATTTGTGGAACACATAGCTGGAATACTTCTGGTGCTTCAACTTGGAGTAATGCAACAACTGACGCATTAGATATGTCAGCAGTTGACGCTGCTAAAGCTGTTGGAGGTGCATTTACAGATGCTAAAGGACGACCAATGCCTATTGACTATGACACAATTATAGTTAAAAAAGGCGGTGCAGCTTCAAGAGAGGCTAAAAAATTATTTGGTTCAACAATTACACCTGCTGTAGTAGCAAATGTAAATATTTATGAAGGAGAAATGACAATAATTGAGACTCCTTACATAACCGAAACTAATCATTGGTTTATGATGGATAGCAAGTTAGCTAATCCTTTGTATGTTGGTATAAATGAAATGCCACAAATGAGAGAGCCTATCAAACAAAATAACGAAGCAGTTCGTTCTAATGTTACAGGGTTCTGGAAACAAGGAGTTAACAATCTTCCATTTAATCTTTATGGAAGTGATGGTACAACGTAGTATTGTCGGTTTAAGTGTTGGTGGTTTTGCCACCAACCTTAACTCTATAATATGAATTTTAGAAAAACAAGAAATAGGATATTAAAATTGAAACACATAAAGAGTTGTGAATATTTTACATACAATAATAGGGTTGATTTTATTGCAAGAGATTTAAAGGATAATCGCTATGGGCAAGGTGTCGACTTGCTTGAGCAAAACGGCAGAGATATAGAAGAAATTGTCGTTGCTAAATTTAACAAAATAATATGAATACATTTAAATTTAAAGACAGATGGGTTGGCGCTAAACAATACAGAAAGCTCAGAGGTCTTGACGGAAAAAGAAAAATAGAAATCAAACCAGAAGACATAAAGTTTCCAGGACTTTGGTGCGAGGTTTGTGGGTCAAAAGGGACTCTTCATAAAAAAGGTTGTAAATTAAAACAATGACAAGAGCAGAACTAAAAACTGAAGCAAGGTATATAACGAAGACAAACACTTCGACTTATTCAGATACAGATTTTGACGCAGGATTGGAACTTGTAAGAAAAAGAGTATTTATGAAAGTCCTTCGTGCAACAACAGAATGGAATATACAAGGTGAAATAGCCAGAACGGACTTAATAAGCACAACTGGACTTTCAGAAGGTGATATAGGGTACAATGGAGAATATCCTATGCCTAGTGGCTTAATAAAACTGGCTAGAGTAGACATAAGTTATGATGGAACTGATTTTTACAAAGCTAAACTTTATTTCACAAATGATGACGATGAGAGCGAGGAGACTTCTGATGAAATGGATGGGATGGGAAAAGAGACAGAACCCTCTGTAAAGATTTTTAGAGACTCTTTGTTTATAAGACCACTTCCAACGACAACAGTTTCAGATGGGATAAAGTTGAAATATTCTAAAGCACTGGCAGAACTGTATGACGATTCAACAGAAATACCAGAAATACCAGAGTTCCAAGAGATATATGTTTATGCTATGGCGGTGCGTTTTGGGACAAGATACCCAAGAAAAATGAAAGCCGAATGGAGAAGAAAATATTCAGAAATTGAGAATGAGATGATGAAATTTTACACAAACAAATTTAGGAGAAATCTACAAATAAAAACAGTAGATGAAGATTTTAGTTAATTAATTAAAAAGCTATGAAGAACAAAATTAAAGCAAGTGTTGATGGTGATAGAATTAAAGTTAATGCAAAATTCTATCGTAAAAACAAAAAGGTACACGAGATTAACCACGCATTTCCTCTTAATACTTCTGCGGAAGAGATAAAAGAAGAAGTTAAGAAGGCTGGCGAAGTTTTTCTTAAAGAAGAGAAACAAAAAAAAATCCAAGTAAAAATAGATGAAGAGCAAGATAAGGCTCAAGAAGTAATTAATAAATTAAATAAATAGTATGGAAAAGAAAGAAAAAAAAAGCGGAAACATAGGGATTTCTGGTAAAATGACATTTACTGTCCGAGACAAAGACGGAAAGGTTAAAGATACTAGAATTATCAAGAACTTAATCGTTGATGCTGGATTAGCTGGGATGGCATCAAGGTGTAATGGGTCAGGTTCAGAAGCGGCGTTTACTTATCTAGCAGTAGGAACAGGAACGACTGCAGCTAACGCAAGTGACACTGCATTAGGAACAGAAATTACAGACAGTGGCTTAGCAAGGACTTCTGCAACTTGCACAAGAACAACAACCACAAAGACAAACGACACTGCAAAATTAGACCATACTTGGTCAGTAACTGGCACAAAAGCAGTAACTGAAGCTGGTGCATTAAATGCAGGATCATCTGGAACTCTTTTAGGCAGACAAGTATTTTCTGCGATAAATGTTGCAAATGGCGACTCTTTACAATTGACTTACGAATTTGCAATGAGTTAATATGTTCCTTAGCCCTTTTACGAGGGTTAAGATAACTTATTAACAATAATTTATGGCAACTTATTATATAGATTTAGACAATGGCAGCGATTCCAACGACGGCTCTACTACTTCGCTGGCGTTTTTAACAATAAATGAGTTTACTAACAATTCCAGAAGTGCTGGTGATATTGGAATTGTGAGAAGAGGCACTACAGAAACAGCATCTGCTAATATAGACTTTACGAGTGATGGTTCTATGGGAAATCCAATAGTACTTGAAGCAGATTATGATGATGCTTGGGGAGACGAAACAACACCAACAGCAACAGCAACTTTTACTTTTGGTAGCAAAACAGTAACATTTTCAGCAGATGTTAGCAGTGATATTTCAACTGGAGATTGGATTTACGAGTCAACAGAAGATAACAGAAAATATGCCTATGAAGTTGAAAGTGTTTCAACTTCAACTGTTACGCTTTATCTTCCTTATAAAGGTGCTATTTCAGGCAGTAGCAAAACAGTGAAGGTAATGCCATCAGCTCCTATTTGGAATGACACTGTTGGCAATTATAATGTATACATTACTAGCGATTATTACTGGAGATTTAAAGGTATTTGGTTTAAGTCTAGTGATTCAAGTGGAACTATAGACTTAAGTTCTTTGTGGGCAGAATTTGATGACTGTATTTTTTCTGACAACTCAAGTAATAGTGCAACTGGGAACGGTTTTTATGGAACTGCATATTTATTTAATAAATGTAGATTTTACAATAACAAAGAATCGATATATGGAGATGAGAATAACATAATAGCTAAGAACTGTTTGATAGATGGCAATAGCATTTCTTCTTCCTATGGAGTTGTTTCTTCTAATGGAAGTGGAATTTTTGAAGAGTGTGAGTTCAAAAATAACACAACAGATGTACAAGTCAAAAATACTCCAGGTAATTACAAATTTAGAAATTGTTTTTTTGGTTCATCTACTAAGTTCAGCGGAAATTCTTATAGCGACAGAAGACCTCCTTGTGAATTTCAACTAGCGATTGAGGATTATAATAATGTCGTAGGCGACAATAGATTGATGGTTAGTGGAGGGTCGGCATCGACTCCTCTTATGCAATCAGAAACAACAAAGACAAGGTCTGGAGGTGGATCTGTGTCATTAAAAGTAAACCCACACACAGGAGTTGGGACAGACCTTACAAATAGAATAGAACTGTTTGAAATCCCAATACAACTTTCTGCAGATGAAGAAAAAACAGTAACTGTTTATTTTGCGAGCGATGATAATACAGATTGGGCAAATAATCCGACCGCTGACGAATTGTACGTTGAAGCCAGCTATTGGGGGGACGCTACAAACAAATTCAGAAGAGTTACTAGGTCTACAGGGACAGTTGATTTTTCAACTGATACAGACTTTGACCAGACCTTAACCGTAACATTCACACCAAAAATAACAGGACTTGCATATATTAAAGTGTTTTATGGAAAACCACTTGAAGCATACAGTTATAATATATTCTATTGCGACCCCAAAATAGAGATTAGCTAATTTAAACTTTATGGCATACGCTGACAAGCAATTTTTTAGTAACGGCAGAATCAAGGTGTCAGATGCTGGACAACCGTATTTTGTGAATGGAAGACCTTATTATGTTGTAAATGAAAGTGGAAGCGGAACTGCACATACAAAAAGTATCACTGAAAGTTTAACTATAGGAGAAGATTTAACAACAAAGAGTTCAACTGTTAAAGAATTAACCGAAACACTCTCCATAGATGAAACTATAGGAATTTACAACAAAATTAAAAGAAAGGATAAATTGATACACGAAAACTCTTTGGAAGTGTTTTATAGTTCTGCGGTTAAGATTGATGAAACACACTTAGCCGTTGCCTACAGAACCCTTGCTGAATCAAGCAGGATTAAAACATTTAGCGTTGATGGTTCTTACGACATTACAGAGATAGATGAGCTAAATCACAATACAGATATTGGAGGAGATGAGTCGATGGCGTTGCTTGATAGTACTCACTTGGTGTTGGCACATCGTGGGTCTGGACAGACAGGCGTTGTTAAAATTTTCAGTATAGATGTTTCTTATAACCTAACACAGGTTGAATCATACGAACACGATTCTAGTGATTCAGAATATAATTCTTTAGTAGTGATTGATGCAACACATTTTGCACTAGCATATAACAGCGATGATGATGATGGAAGGATTAAAGTTTTTAGCGTTGATGGGTCTTATAACATTACAGAAGATTATGCTTTGACACACGATACAATGGCTCTTTACAACTCTTTAACACTAATTAACAGCACTCATCTAGCACTTGCTTACTCAAATATTGATGGGTTTATAAAAGTTTTTACTATCGGAAGTGGTATTACACAAACATCATCTTTTACTCAAAACACTGGAACGACAGAAGATAGTTCTTTGGCGCTACTTGACAACACTCATTTAGCCCTTGCGTATGCTGGTGCTTCTGATGATGGGTATATAAAGACCTTTGAGATAAGTACAAGTTATGCAATATCACAGTTAGATGCAGTTGAACACGATACGACACAAGGGAATTGTAATTCATTATTAGCACTTAACAACAAAGAGTTAGTCTTGGCTTATGCTGGAAATGTTTATGATGGGACTTTAAAAACATTTACATTAAACAATTCTTTTCAGATAACACAAGAAACTTCGTTGATGCACAACGACGAAGGTGCAAGATGGAATTCTCTAGTCTCTATTGCTGGGCATTATTTATTTTTGGCGTCGTCAAACGACTTAACTAAAGACGGAGAAGTTGCAACCTTCCTGATAGACAAAACATTAAATTCGGTTAAGGAGCTTACAGAGAATTTAGAGATAGAAGAGAACATAGAAAAAGTGTTACAAAGAGACTTAGACGATGCACTAGGACTTTCTGACGAGTTTAATCATAAATTTACTCGAAGCAAAGAGGTTTCAGAAGTATTAGCAATAAGTGAAGCAGTTGACAAGACTATTCAGAAAACAATGAACGAAGAAATAACGACAACTGATACACTAATAGGTGCTGGATTTTTTAAGAAGTTGTTAACAGAAAATATCAATATAACAGAATCCTTTTCAAAATTATTCACAAAATCATTGAAAGATGTTATTACTACCAGTGAAAATTTCTTAAAGAGTTTTAGCAAAGCTATTAAAGAAACAATTTCAATAAATGACAGCATCAAAGGTGCTGGCAGAATATCACTAAAGGATTCAATAAATATAATAGAAAATATTAGTAAAAAACCAATTAAAAACATTAAAAATTATATTTCAATTGTTGAAAATGTAAAAAACAAAACAGTAAGAAAAATTGCAGAAACATTAAGTATATCAGAAAGTATGTCAACTTTGAAAGTTTTACTGAAGCCAATAGCAGAAACTTTTACAATCGCCGAAGTATTGAGTAAAAAAATTGTAAAAAAGATTGCAAATACTCTCTCGGTCAGTGAAAGTTTTAAAAAATATCTTAATGGAGAATCAGAACTATGGACTAAAAAAACTAAACCAACGACACCAGTATGGACTAAAAAAACTAAACCTAATGATAATATTTGGACTAAATTAACAAAACTATGAAAACATACAGTAAATTCCACTTTGGAATACAAGATGGGATAAGATTACAACGAGGATTCGCAGACCTACAAAACTGTGATATCCACACCGAACTTGGTGCAGTTACAGGTAAATACAAGCTAGAAACAGAAAGTGGTTCTATTGTAACATCATCGTGTTATTCTGCAGTTGCACCGAATGGAGATACCTATTTTTTCTCGTCAGAAAATGGTGATATTTTCAAACGAACTCAAGATGGGACATATTCATCAATCAGAACAAATCCAAACGGAGAACATAAAGGGTGCGTGTATTACAATGGGTATATTTATTACAGCACAAACACAAGGCTTGGAAGATTCGATTTAAACACAACTTGGGTAGATGATTTTCAGACACTTTTAGCAGAAGCCAACCATTCAATGGAACAATTTGACTTAATCTTATATATTTGCAATGGGAACAATATAGCTTCTGTTGATGACACTGGCGTATTTACGAGTTCAGCACTAGACTTACCGACACAATACGAAGCAGTTGCATTACAACAGTTTGGAGATGACTTGTTGGTTCTTGGCAACGCTGATTATATAACAGACTCTAAGATTTTTAGATGGACTACATATTCAGACTCGTGGAGCATTTCAGATCCTATCAAAGAGCCAGTGTTTGCGTTTATCGATGCGGATAATTATGTTTTTGTAGTGGCTGTTTCTGGAAGGATTTACCAGTTCAGTGGAAGAACATTATCCCCAGTCTTTAAAGTTCCAGCGTACACAAACTATAATGCACAACTAACGACAACTCATAAAGGGAAAGCGTTGGTTGCGAATGGGAATAAGATTTATTCAATCTTTAGAAAAAGTGTCAACACTCCTTTTACTCTTTGTGGTGAATACACTGCAACAGGGACTATTAAATCGATTGTTGCATCTGGAGATGACTTGTTGGTGTCTAGCTCGGTTGTCGAAAACATAGGAACAGATAGGGCAAATGCAGTGATAACAAGTCCTCTATATATAAAGCCAGCATCACAAGTAGAAGTTAGCTACTATAACCTTCCAACTGGCACAAGTATAGAAATAGAGACTAAGTGTGATAATGGTAATTGGGAGGCACAAACTGAAATAATTGATGATGAAGATTGGAAAAAAATTATATTGAAAGATGATATTTTAAATAAGAGAGATTTACAAGTAAGAGTAACGTTAGTTGCCAGTGGTGGGCTGTCGCCAGAGATAGATAAAATAATAATACAAGATTAAGATGGGAATGATAAACAATACAATGGTTCTTCCAGCTGAATACGAGAACCTAGAATACGGCAAGCAAGTACTGAACAACCTCAGAGAACTTACGATTGGAGAAAAAAATGACATTATTTTTATGGATAAAGAAGGGACTAGGTGGGGTGGGCAAAAGTTCACAACGGCAAATGCGTGGATAAAAAATGATGGGACATACTCTTTCAAAGACACGAGCGGAAGTGTTGTTGTTGATGAGAGTGGTGTTCACGCAGGAGCAATAACAGGTGGAAAATCGTTATATGGCTGGTCATCAACAATTACATTTCACTCAGAAGACCTTGATACAGTTAGGTGGGATGCTGGGAACATAGACTTGGCAGACGGAACTTCGTATGCTATACTAGAAAACAATACAGGCAATATGTCAACTCTTACATATATATATCTTGACTTAGATATATCTGAAACAGAGTTACAAACAACCTCAACTGGGGCTGACGCTACTGGATTAAATAAAATCCTTATTGCAACAGCAAAGCCATCTTCAAACGGGGCAAATTTTCAAGTATTTGGAGGTGAAGGAGGCGTTGTTATAGGAACAGAAAATCTTGAAAATGACTTAATAATATCATCAAAAATTGTAGATTCAGCAATTACAAATACAAAAATAGCAAATAACGCTATATCAACGGCAAAATTACAAGTTGATTCTGTCACAAGCAGTATTATAGCAGATAACGCCGTTGACACAGCACAATTAGCGTTGGACGCAGTTACATCAGACATCATTGAAGCAGGGGCAGTAACAAGTACAGAAATTTCAGACAACGCCATTACAACTGCAAAAATAACGGCAAGTGCTATAACCTCTGGGAAGATAGCTACCGACGCTATTACAGCAAATAAAATTGAAGCTGGAGCTATAACGACTGTTAAGATTAGTGCTGGAGCTGTTACAGCGAATGAGATAGGAGCTTTGGCAGTTACTACGGCGAAGTTAAATGCTGGGGCTGTTACTACTGCAAAAATTGACGCTGGTGCTGTTACAGCGAATGAGATAAGTGCGAACGCTGTTACAACTGCAAAAATTGACGCTGGAGCTATAACGACTGCAAAAATTAGTGCTGGGGCTATAACATCAAATGAAATCGCTTCAAACACTATAACAGCTGGAGACATTGCATCAAATACAATAACTGCAAATGAAATTACCAGTAATACAATAACTGCTAGCGAACTAACAACTGGAGCCTTTGTAACATCCTCTGCCAACATCAGCAACGCTGTTATAACAAATGCACATATACACGACCTAAGTGCTGACAAAATAAACGCTGGAACAATAACAGGTATAAACATTATAAGTTCATCAGGGGATGATAGCATAAGATTAACAAATGGCGACTTACTAGAATTTTATTATGATGGTTCAAGAGCCGCTTATGTTAGAGCAGATGCTTCGAGTGATTTTCACATAGTAGCAAATGATGATGTAATTTTCAGTGCTGGTGGTTATGATAGGTGTGGGGTTCACGGAACAGCGTTCAGACCAGAAGCAGATGACACTTATGCACTTGGTGGAGCTTCATATCAATGGAGTAAAGTTTACACAACTACATTAGATTTAGGTGATTGGGAGATTTCAGAGAGTACAGATCAACTAATAATAAGAAGAAGTGGGACTGAAAGATTTAGATTAAATGATGGAAAAGTAAGACCAGCTGAAACTTATGAAAGTAGCGATGGTACAGATGGATTAACCGATGATGTTGACCTTGTTTCCTCTGTATGGGAAAGTGGTGATAATTTGTACTATAATTGGAGAACACTAACTTTCAAAGATGGGCTGTTAACAAACATAGGAAGTAACCACGAAGTGAAAGTCTGTGATAATTGCGTAATAGAAGTATAAAAAGTAAATAAATAAAATGTCTAAAACTTATTCACAAGACCCAGACTACGTAAGAGGGGCTGGGAAATATGAAGGAATGCTTGAAGAACAAGGCGTCCCTAAAGATGCGTGGGGGAACTATGGAAATTCGATGAATCCAAATGAATATGAAAAAATATTAACAGGGTTTAAATCTACAACAGACCCATATTCTGCTAGCAATGTTGAGCAGTCAACAACCAACCCAGTACAACAACCTGATTATTCAGACCCATTAAATATGAGAGGGAGAATACAAGATGAACTTGGTATTCCACAATTGAAAGAAGAACTCACTGGAATAAAAGATAAGCTAACAGGATTTGACCAAGATACAAGGACTCAAGGGCAAGCAATAGAAGGTAGACAGGTTTCTATGTCTAAAATTGCTGGAATAAAAGACCAAGCAATGAGGCAAAGGGCATTGGGTAGAGTTGCTATTGCTGAGGAATTGCAAGCAAAGGCTGACTTGTATGCGGCACAACTCCAAGAAAGTCAATTTAGGTTTGGTGTTGCTATGGATGAACGCGGTAAATTACAACAAATGATGTTACAAGCACCTGGTGCTGGAATCAAATTTACAGACAGCTACGAAAATGCAGTTGGGAAGATAAACGATTGGCAACAAGAAGAAGAGGAAAAGGCAAGAGAGAGAGCTAAAAAAGACGCTTTTGACCAAATGTTTATGGCAGAATTTGGATATGATAGAGGAAAATTAAGCAGAAAAGAGGCTCGTAAAAAACTAAAGAAGAGAATGGGAAGTAGCAAAGCATACGAAAAACAGATGAGAGATTTAGAAATAGCTATAAAAAGAAAGTCCTTAGCTAAACCTTACTACAAATCAAGTGGCTCATCAAGTGGCGGAAAAAATGATGATGCAGAGTATAAGAGATTTTTAAGCGATACAGCTAAAGTGAGAGCTAGAATCCAAAGTGGAGAAACAGATTGGGATAGTGGTTGGAATTATATAAACACAAAATATAAAGGAGTTGATTCTACTGTGATTGATAATAATATTGGGCAAGACTTGAGAAGTCAAAGTGCTCGTTGGGGCAAAAGAAAATAATTAAAAAAACAAACTATGGGCTGGAGAGAAGATTTAAAAAACAATGGAAGAAGAACAACTGCATCAGGCGGTTGGAGAGAGAGGCTTGCTTCAGAAATTACAGATGAAGAAAGGAGATTTGGAATTGAAAGGGATTCTAGAATAGCGATGCAAAATAGTCTTTTTGAAGGGCAACGCAAAAAAGAAGAAGAAAGAAAAAGAAAAGAGGCTTATGACAAAACATTCAAGGGAAGACTTGATAAACTTAAAAACATTAAATGGTCTGATGTAAAAAGTTTTGGCAAAAAAGCGTTTGGTGAAGCAAGAGATGCAGTGGAAGTTACTGGTGGAATGGCTCAAGATATAATGGAAAGAACACCTCTACCACCAATGCTACCAATGTATTTAAAAGATAAATACATTAGAAGCAAAGAAGCAAAAAAATATGCTAAAGAGCGAATTGCTAAAAACCCAAGACTAAACTATGACGACGAGTATAAGGCTGGTAAGATTTTTTATGATGCAAGGCAGTTGAATGTTGAGAAAGCGATGGAGAATGTCAAGAAAAGGAAAGGAGAAGATGTTAAAGACTTTAGATTGGATATAGCTGAAGAAGGAAATATTGTTGAAAGAGCAAAACAAAACTGGAGAAATCCTGAAATAAGAAAAGCAATTTTATCAGTGCCAGAGGCTGTTACATATTTTGCTGGTGTTGGTGAGTCTGCAGGTGCTGCGAAAGCAATATTGAGCAGTTCTCTTAAAAAAAGAATTTTAGCAAGAAGTGGGGCTGCAGTTGGAAAAGAGGCTGCACTAGATGCAGTGTTGCAAGAAATGAAAAAAGATGCGGAAGATAGAAATCTCAAAAGCGTTGGTAAGAATTTTTTAACAACAGCCTTAATGATGAGTGTAGCTGGAAATATTTTAGGAGAGGGAATGCGAACTCTAGGTAAAGTTAAAAAAGGTTTTAGTTGGAAGAAGGGAAAAAGCAAAGCTGTAGACAACACCATTAAAGAGGTAGAAAAAAAAACAGAGAAAAAATTGGTGGCAAAAGAAAAAACATTGGTTGCTGATGCTGTTACTAACCAAAAAATAAAACCTTCGGAGATTGTAAAGAATGTTGAGCATACAATTGAAGTAAAACCAGTCAAAAATGAAGTAGCAAAAGCATTTGATGAAATAAACAGAAAAAAAGCACCTATTAAGATATCTAAGCCAACAGCTGAAAAAAAAGGTAGATACACAAAATCAAACCCAGACAGTACCTACCTTTTTAACGAAACAAAAGGAGGTTATGAAGTTCTAACAGAGCTAGACATATCAGAAGCAGGGCAAAGAAGTGGGTTCTACGACCCCTCCAAGCCAGCTGGGGATGATTATGTAAATACAAGCACAAAAAGTACTTTTCCTAGATGGATACCAGAAGATTTAAGGAGCAAAGATTTGTTTAACAAAGTTCAAACACATATTGAAAATGGAACTATTCCTAATGGCTCAAAACAAAAAAGACTATACGATACTTTACTTGAAGAAGTGGCTAAAAGAGAAAACACGATTGTTCCACAAGAGCTACCGCCAAAACCAACTAGAAAAGCAAAACAACAAACATTAGAATCACAAGCAAAAGGGAAGAGTTTGGATGAGTTTGTTAAAAATAATATTATACACACTGCTATAAAACAAAAAGTAAAACTTTCTGATATATACAAAAATCCTGTACTGTATGAAAAATACCCTGAATTAAAGAATGTAAATGTTAGACTTGACAGCACTTTGGCACGAGGAACAAGCGGGGGTTCGATGGTTGGTAAGCAGGACATAGCAATATCCTCCAGAAACACAGAAAAGATACTAGAAAAATTACCAAAGGTAGAGAAAAGAATGAGAGAAATTGAGAAAATTGAAGAATCAGGGAATTTAACTAAAGAGTTAGAAAAGGAATATTATTCTTTAGAAAAAAAAATAGACAACGCCAAGGTGGTAGGATATAAAATAAAAAATCCTAGTGTGTTAGCACACGAAATAGAACACGCAAAACAACAAATCGAGGGAGGTGGAGCTAGAAAAAAAGTCAAGGAACTTAGAGAAATAAACAAAAATGAAGTTGACAGTCGTTTGGGGATGAAAGATGAATATGCTAGTTCTTTACACGAAATAGAAGCAACACTTGCAGAGGATAAAATCAAAACCAAATCTCAACTTAAAGGCATCTGGGAAGAAGCAAACAAAGACACAACTGGAGTAGCAAAAAAAACACCTTCAAAAAAGACAGTAACTAAGCAAAAAAAAGACACTGTTAAAAGAGCGGAGAAAAAACAGAGAAAAAGGACAAGACAGGTTAAAGAATGGGAAAAAAATACAGAAAAAAAAAGAAAAATAAATGCAGAAAAGCTTAAAAAACTGTATAAAAAAAACATAACCATATCAGATAAGAAAGACTTACAAAAAACAAAATCTATATCAAAAAACATTACAACAACAAAAAAGAGGGGAAGAGATATTCTCAATAAATATGGAATAAAAAATAAGAGTAGGTTAAAAAAAAATACGCCAAACGAAATTGTAAAAGAATTCGAAAATTTAAAGAATGAAATTAAAGAATATAATTCTTTTGATAATAAATTTAATAGGGCTATAAAAAAAACCGAGAAAGAAAAAGACCCATATTTGCAAAAAGAGGAGGGTGTTCTAAGGACAGTCTTTAGAAATGCAGATGCTGAAGCAAAAACGTTGAAAAAAGCAACAGAAAAGGCATTTAAATTATTAAGAAAAAGCCTTGATACAGAGAGTGTTTCAATGAATCTTCTTATTGATGATATTTTGCACATAAAAGATAAGTTAATTAAAAACAAAATCTTAAAGAAAAAGGAACTTGAATTTTTGAAAAAGTATAGAAAAATAGATGAAGATGTCGCTGATGCTGTAGCTAAAAAAACAAATGCTGTAGCTAAAAAAACAAATAAAAAACAGAGAAAAATATCTAAAGTTGCACAATCCATTGAAGATGGGATGAAAGATGCAGGGATAATAGGAAAAGACGCTGAAATTAAAAAAGCAACCTTTAACCCAAAAACGATTAAAGAAGAGTCGAAAAAGGTCGCCAAAGTGATAGGAGATGAGGATAAGTTATTCAAGATTGTGAGACGAGAAGAGAAATTGCCTGATAATATTGACCCTACGATGTTTCTTGTTGGAGTAGAAAAGAAGTTAATGAAAATGAAAAACAAGGAGAAAGCATTGGAGTTAGGAGAGTTTATAGCCTCAAAAGACTTTGCTGGGCAAACATCAGTCCACGCTCAAGGATTAAGGTTTGCACAAGAAAGAGACCCTGAATCAATCGTTGCTTCTATAGATAGAGTTGTTTCAAGAAGAAGAAAGCAGTTATCTGGAAGTGTTTCTGCAGAAAAGAGACTACTTAAAAAGTATATCAAAGAATCACCTACAGAATGGAAAGAGTTTTTTAATTCAATAAAGTGTAAAAAATGAAAGGATGTTTAACAGGTCAAGAAATAAAAGAGTTTGAGAGTAGCCTTGATAAAGGTGAACTTTCTATGTCCGAACTTGATAAAATGACACCAGAAGGAAGAAAAGATTTTTTCAAAAAGAAAACAAAGGACTGGAAGAAAATGGATGCACTTTATCAAGAGAAATATCTCCCACACAAAAATAAGAAAGGATTTGATGCTTGGATTAAAGCAACTGTTGGGAACAAGTCAAAAAGAGCTGATATGCGTAATAGAATTGAGAAGATAAACGACAAACAACTGAAAAGCGATATATTAGGGAATGATGAGTTGCTTGATTCTCTTATCGAACAAAAGGTTGGAATTTCTTTGCAAAAAGAAGAGTTTGGACAATTATTTGACCTAACAAAAAAACTAAAAACAACTAAGAATATAAACACCACAAAACAATTAGCAGAAGCGATTGGAAAAGAGTTCCCTCAAAATAAGATTACCAAAAAACTACACAAGTATGTGGTTGATATGGCTATTGATAAAGAACACATACGGCTTGAAAAATTGCAGAAAAGAAGAGCAAAGTCTGAATCACCAGCAGAAAGAAGTAGGCTACAAAGAGACATTAATAGTCAAGTACAAAAGATTAGGGAAAAAAGTAAGACACTAAACAAAATAAGAAAGCAAGCCTCTGCAAAAGCTAACTTAACAAAAAAAGAAAAACTTAGACTTAAAGAGTTAGTAGACCAAACAATAGATAACAAATACCAACTTGGGGGGTTAGACTACGGAAGAGCAAAAGTTTCATTGTCAGACGCCGTAGAAGATATGGTAAACAAGGATTATTGGGAAAAATTGAACTCTGGGAATAAACTAAAGGTTGCTGGTAAGTATACTTGGGAGGCACTAAAAAGCTCAAGGGGAATGAAAGCGATGGCAGACTTTTCGGCGGCTTTAAGACAGGGTAAATGGGTTTTGTTTAGAGACCCTAAAATATGGTGGAAAAGTGTAAAAAAGTCTTATTCTGCAGGTAAAAGTGGCTTTACAGACAGAGAAGGTAGAAAAATCGCTATTTCAGAACTGTATGCTAGAAAAAATTATGACGAAGGATATTATAAAGATTTAAATATAGGGCTTGATGAAGAAGAGTTTGTCAAGGGAATGGCTGAACACATAAAAGGAGTAAAGAGTATATATAATGCGTCTGAAGACTCTTACACAGTATTCCTTCAAACAGCGAGGGCAAATATGATGGACTCATACATAAACACTGCCATAAAAAATGGAGTTGAAGTTACAGATGACCTTGTCTCTGAATATGCAAAAATGATAAACAGAATGACAGGGAGAGGAAATCTTTCAAAGAAGAACGATAAAACGCTAGGAATGGTAAACTCTTTATTTTTTTCACCAAGAAAAATGTTAGCAGACGTACAGTATCCTTTTGAGTTTCCATATAGAGTGTTACAAGCGAAAGGGATTATTCCTAGTAAAAACTTAACTCAAGCACAAAAAAATCTAATAGCCAAAGAGTCTCTCAAGAACTTAGCATCTTCAGCTACTGGATTAGCTGGAGTATATCTTGGAGCAAAAGCGTTGGGTTTTGAGGTTGAACTAGACCAAAAAAATATGACATCTTCTGACTTCGGAGTAATAAAGGTTGGTAACACTAGGTTTGACCCTACAGGAGGCATAAAATCAGTAGCGGTGCTTGCGTCAAGATTAGTTAAAGGAGAACGAAAGAGTTCGGTTACAGGCAAGGTTGTTAAACTAGGAGAGGATTATGGGGCAGGAAATATAACAGATGAAATAATGCACTTTGGGGAAAATAGACTTTCACCTGTATTTAGGGTTGGGTTCAACACTCTGAATAGAAAAGGTTTTGATGGGAAAAAATACACAACTAAACAAGCGGCGATTGATTTGTGGGAACCTATAACGATTGAAACTTCCATAGAGGCAATGAACAGCAAAGACCCTGACCAAGCACCAGTTATTGCTATCGCTATTGCTGACTTTTTGGGAATAGGTGCAAATACTTACGGATTGGTCAGAGAAGACGACTGGGAAGAGAAAACCAATAAGAGCGGAAGTTTGCAATTAAAACAGTTACGAAAAGATGTGGGCGATGACAACTTCAAAAAAATAAACAAAGTATATAATGATAGGCTTATAGTTGAAACATCTAATATGCTAAAGAAGAAAAACTACAAACAGCTTGAGGTGGAAGAAAAACAAAAAGAATTTGATATGCTAAAGAAAAAGGTAAAAGATGCAGCAATCAAAGATATTGTTGGAAAATGGAAATACAAAAGAGCTAAAGCGAAGCCATATAAGACTAAACTATAACTTGCTTTTGAAGATAAATATGATATTATAAAGATATGAAACAAATAAAATATTTTATAAAATACCTCAATCACGTCATTGATAATAGCTTTGTACACACAAAGTTGATTAACGACAAAGACATCTCTTCGCCGATTGTTGATGCTGTTAAGAAGTTAAAAAAATCTGTTGATGGAGGGAAAAAAGATGCTCAAAAAATGATTAAGCCAATAGAAGAAAGGCTTAATGAAATAGTTCACGAAGCAAAAAAAGAAAAGAAAGATGAAATAACAATTTCAATAAATGACTTAAAAGGGAAAGACGGTAAAGATGGCGAAGACGGTAAGGACGGTAAGGACGGCGAAGATGGGTATAGTCCTATAAAATTTGTTGATTATTTTACCAAAAAAGAACAAAAATCTTTTATAAAACAAATCCAAAAACAAATAAAAATCCCGAAGAATGGAGCTGACGGAGAAACTCCAAGGGCTGGAATTGACTATCCTTCTTATGACCAAGTTGAGGTATTAGTAAAAACACTCGTTCTTGAAGTTCCAAAGCCAAAAGATGGCTTTACGCCAGACCATCAATGGGATAAAGAAAAAACAAAAATAAGATTTCAAAAGCCAAATGGGAAATGGGGAAAATGGAGTTCTATTTTGAAAGGGGCTAATGGGCAAGCTGTAAGAGCAGGGTGGTATAATCAAGCTAAAGATGTTTCGTTAGACACTTCTAATTTTGATAGAAATCTTTCTGATTCTGATGATAATGTTCAAAAAGCGTTTGAAACTTTAGATGAACTAATAACCAGTGGTGGACTACACGCTGATTTAACTGATATAGATACAAGCGGACACGATGCAGATATAATAGCATTAGATACTTCTAACTTTGACAATAACCTAAGCAGTGCAGATGATACAGTTCAGAAGGCTTTAGACACTTTAGATGACCACACTCACACAGAAAGTGACATAACAGACCTTGATCATACAGATGATTACGCTATTCACGATAATGTCCCTTATGAAATAGGTGCAATAACTCGTAAATTAGACATAGACGCCAATGACAGAGTTTTAATTGAAGACAGTGCGGACAGTTGGAATAAAAAGCAAGTAAGAGCAGACTTATTAACTTTAGATGAAACAGCTATTCATAAAAATGTAGCAGGAGAAATTATCACAATTTCAAATAAAGATGTTGTTCACGATTTAGATTTTCTTTTACTTGAAGATTATGAAGATGGCTACAATAAAAAAAGGTCAAGGATACAAAACCTGCCTTTTTATGGAAATGGCACAGTGATAATGAACACGAATCCTTTTGGTGGGAAAAAACTATATATCAGCACAGTTGATAATGCTTTTTTTAAAGCTAGTACTAGGTGGATTGCTACAGGTAAATTTTACAATAAATCAGATGATAGTTATGTTAGTGATATAAGCTCTATAGCTCTAAATAAATTATTTGATGGTAATTACGAAAGCTATGTTGAAGTTCCAGCTGGACAATATTTAGTTATAAATGTATCATTCTCAGATACACCAACAGCACATTTCCCTGGCTATCCATACGGTAGTTTTTATTTGTCTCATTATCATATTTATAAAACTGAAAGTATAGGAGTAAGAGCTTATTGTGATTACGCTCCACAAGGAATTGGATGGAAAGATTTATTAGTTCGTGATTTTGTTAATAATGGAACTAATAATTATATTATGACCGCTTATAATGGATATTATTACATTAAAGAATTTGAATTTACTTTTACAGCTGATGATACTGATATTGCGAGAATTAACCAAATAGACCTCAGCCTATCAAGACCGTCCACTGTTAATGAAATGCCATTATTTGATAAATATAAAGAGAACAACATTTATGAAGCAATGAATTTTAAAAATTCATCTAATGACACCACCATTACGCTTAATGATACTGGGACAATTACATCTCTAGCACTATTCACAAATTCATTTAACACTGGCACTTTTGTAGCGAATAGTTCATCAATATTTACGAGTTATTTGTATGCTAGGTCAAAAGTGTTTCTAGGCTCTAGCGAACAGCCAGTTAATGGAGCAAAAGATGTTTATTTTTTCAGCGATGGTTCAAATAATTATGCACAACCTGGTAATTATTATAGTAGACTCAGAATATTCGGTGGTGGAGGACAAACAAGAAGATTAGATATTTTCCAAGAGTACGATGGTGATGCGATTATATCAGCAACAAAAACAGATTTAAGATTTAGGACATCAGGCTCTAATACAAATATTAGGCACGATATGGGAACTGGAAACGCAGGCTTTAATGTTGTTGCTCCAACTGAAAGGGTGCACATAGAAGGAAATTTATTTTTAAATAGTGATAGTGATAAGGTTTTACTCGGAGCTGGCAAAGATATGTCAATAAGCTACGATGGAACTGATGGTTTGATTAAAACAAATGAAGGTTCCCCTAGTGATTTAAAGATTGAGACAGGAGCAAAGACTGAATTTGACGGAGAAATAAAAGTGGGTGATAATGGAACTACAGCAGAGGCTGGAATGATAAGATACAATTCAACAACAAACAAACATCAAGGGTACGATGGTACTACTTGGAATGATCTATACTAATTAAACAAAATATATGAAACTAGAAGAAGCAACAGAGAACGAAGTAATACAAGTAGACGAAGGAAACTTTGTATTATTCAAAATTGCAATTAAGGCGAGCGATGCTGAAAACTTTTTAAAAGGTTTAGCAGAGTTAGAAAAAAAAGAAAAAGAAATAATAATTAATGAAGAAACAGGCGAACCTTTAATTTTAACAGATAAAACACTAGCGAGAAAAAGAGCTTTAAGATTAATAATGGAAGAAGCTAACAGAGGCGTCCTAATGATTGGGACAGCAGAAGAGCAAGAGGCTTTAGACGAAGCTAGAAAAAACATAACTAATGTAGAATTAATTTAATATGGCAAAATATAAATTTAAAAAAGGTACTGAGGTTTATTATGTGGAAGCTTCTAATAAATCAAAGGCTCGTAAGGAAGTTTGTAAGCAAATTGGGTTTAAAATTACAAAGTTTGATGCTGATGATTTTGATGAGTCAATTTATTATCAACGGCATAGTCGTTATAAAGGCTGGAAACTTGGCAACTCTAATACCTCAATGCAAAATTATGGTTGTGCTTTAATGTGCTGGAGTTATGTGGCAAGGCTTGACCCTAAAGATGTGGACAAGCTTTTTATTGATAAGGGTGTTTACAACAATGATATGATAAACTTCGGTAAAGCTTGTAAGGTTTTAGGCTTTAAGGACTACGAGAAGAGTACTGATATAAACAGAATGCCAATAGAAAAAGAAACAATAAAAGAAGTGTTGCTTGGTCGGAGCCAACATTTTGTTGTAAGAATAAATGATAATGGTAGAAGAATTTTTGACCCTTGGTTAGGGAAAATTCTACCAATCAATCATTATAAATTTAAATCATATAGAATATTCAAATGAATGAAAGAATAGGTGCTTTATTAAGCAGAAAATTCCTACTTGCAGTTTATGTTATCTCACTATTAGCAATGCTTTTAGTGTTTGGTAATATTGGCGAGGGGTTTCTAAAAGAAATAGTCTTACTTATTGTAGGCTTTTATTTTGGAGTAAATACAAAAGAACACAAACAAAAAGATAATATTAAACAAAATATTAAAACATTTTAAAAATTAAAATAAAAAAGTGGAAGAGACAATATACAAATCACTGGGAGACTATGGAATAACAGCTACTCTTTTTGTAGTGTTTATGCTTGGGTTATTCTGGGCAGTATTTAAATATATTCCTAAGGCGTGGAAAGCTCATATTGATTTAATTGCTGAAATGCAAAAAAGCTTCAGTGATGACCTTTCAAAAATAACAACAGAACACGCCGTTACAAACAGAGGATTTCTTGATGAAATAAAAAAACTAAATGACGACCACGACAAGCAAACAAAAATTTTAGAAAAGCTTGACCGAAAGCAAGATGAGATACACGAAAACATTGTGAGCTGTGCCGTGATTATAGAGAAAAAAAACAAGTAAGGTATATTTATACCTTTTTACCGTTTAGGACGCCATACGGGGCAATTAAGGGGCTAAAAAGAGCCTTCTAATAATTAGACTAACCTTATAAAATTAATTTTAATATTGATTATAGTATTTATGTTATTTTTTTCAATTGCTTTTCCAGTTGTTTGTGCATCTGGAAAGATTGAATTACGACCAAATATCAACGATAGGAGAGTTAGGTGATTTGTAATAATTGTGGTAGAATAATGGGAGAGTTTAAGTGCGACACTGGAAGGATGTGGAAATGCCAGTGTGGAAATGTTCTTTTTATCCCAACAAGGAGGCAAAATGTATTGTCCAAATTGCGAGAAGCGATGTCAAAAAATATTTACAAGATATGGCGACAAGTTTATTTGCTACATTTGTAGTTCTGAACTTCTTGTTATTAACTTTAATAGAGTAAAACGAATGAGGAGATTAAAATGATACGCTTTTGCATTAAGTGTCCAGACCATAAAGTTTTTGGATGTACTCGTGATGGTTTAAATTATTACTGTGATAATTGCGACCTTAGATGCGAGCCTGATGACATTGTAGGCTCAATCTGTACAAGTTGTATTTCAAAAATGGAGACTGGAAATGAGAGGATTGATTGTATGCCCGAAGTGTTTTCAGGTGAGAAGTCCAACAAAACATCATTGCCTACCTAAAAGGCACTACCCAAAGCAAAGGAGACCGCCTCTTTTGTGGCTGTGTAGGAGTTGCCACAACAAACTTGAAAGGATGATACCTTTCAGAAAGCAACCAAAGAAGTTTTATTACGAAGTGATAGAGCAATTTCTAGGAGGTGAAAAATGTCGTTTTTAGACTGTGCAAAATGTGGCTCGCCAGATGTTTATACCGTTGATGGTCGGCTGGTATGTAAGATGTGCGGATATAAAAATCCTCACAGACATATCGAATCGGAGCGTGGCGATATAAAGGTTTTTACAATGAAAGAACCTAGACAAGGTTGGGAAAAACAATATGGTGATTTTATGGGCAAAGCACCCATTATCTAAAAAGAAGGGCGTTATTACACGCCCTTTAGTCTTGACAAATAATTTAAATATTGTATAATATAAGTATGAGAAAAGTTAACATTTAAAATAAATTATTAATGAATGTATAATTTATTTAAATGTTAACATATTATTAAATATAAGGATGAGAAAAGATAAAATAATAAACAATTATGAAGAGGCTTGTCAAGATATAGCAGAGAAAATAAATGAAGTATATTTTGATGGGGAAGCTAATATAGATTGGGTAGCTGGAGATATCGGAGGAATAGCCACAATATCAGATTATTTTTTTGATATGAATTATATGACCGATGCCTTAAAATATGGAGCAAGTGAAAAACAATTCTTTGATTTCTACCAATTGGGAATGGAAGAAAAACACTCTTGCAATTTTAAGAACTACATTCTATACTATAAAGGATTTAAAAAGTAAAACTATGACACTAAGAAGTAAAAAGCTAGAAAAAATATATCAAGACTATCTTAAAAATGATTACGATTATAAGTGTATATTCTGTAGTAGGGATATGATAATAGAAGAATTTAATCATTGGATACTTTTAAAAAATAAATTTCCTTATAATAAAGTTTTTAAAAATCATTGTTTGTTGTCTCCAAAAGCTCACATAAAAGAATTCAAAGACTTATACAAAGATGAAATAACTGAACTAAATGAATTGTTAGAAGAATTAGATTATGATATGTGTATATTAAATAAGAAAAAAAAGAGAAGCGTCCCAGAGCATTTTCATTATCACTTAGTTAAAATAAAATAATATTAACATTTAATATAAACTATATATTCATTAATAAATAACAATATGGGCAATGAAGAAATGACAGTAGAAATTGCACGTGAAATTCGTGCAGAGTTAACTAAAATAATTGACCGAATAGGCAATATGGAAGGTGGTTCAAGAGAACGTTCTCTTGCATACACTAAATTGCAAGAAGGAAGAATGTGGATGGGTATGGAAATGGGCAATGTTGGTGGCGAAGATTTAAACGCCAAAAGAGATAAAGAATTAACAAAATAAGCTAATCAATTTGAATATATAGTTTATATTAAGTGTTAATATATAAAAAAATAAATAGTAAAAGATTTAAAAAGTAAAACTAAAATTATGAATTTAAAATCAAGCGTAAACGAAATGGGAGAAACAGTGACTCAAATATTCCATTTCAAAGATGGACAAAAGAAAACAATTGATGGTATAATAACATCAAGCATTAAAGAAAGCACATTTACTCAATTCAAAACGACTGATGGAAGAAAGATTTATATCAACCCAAATAATGTAAACTTGTTTGAAGTATTTTGATGATTGCTTTAATAGTGCAATATCCCCCTTTGCACTATTAAAAGAGTTATCAACTTGACAAATAATTATAGTATAGTATAATAATAAATGGCTGTTAAGCTAAATATATTTTTTTCATTTTTGTTTATACAAAAGCCTCCTGTATTTCCCTTAAAACCTTTATAAGGTATCTGTTAGGCAACGACCAGTAGGGTTTCAACATTTGTTGGGGAGGTAATCAATATTTAAGTGTTGATTACCACCTTAATAAATTTGACAAAATAAATAAGGTACAATTTAATAGTTGCTAATTATAGTAGTGGAATGTTATAATTGGAAACAAGCTCTCGCACTCGCATTCCACCCTGGAGTGCGGGAGTTTTTTTAATATTTAAAATCAAAACAAATGAACCACTCATTTAATATTGATATCGCTAAAAAATATGATATCAATCAAGCCATTATGATAGAAGTAATAAAGAGGTGTGATGAAGAAAGAGTAGAATATACCTTCATAACAAAAGAATTTTTTTATGATACATTTATCTATTGGACTAAAAAACAAATCAAAGAAGTTATTACGGAACTAGAACAAAATAAAATAATAAAAGTTAGAGATAATAATTTTTATGCAATTATAGATAAGAACCTTAACAATTAACTAAAAACAAATGAGAATCGACACTAAAACACAAATAGAATGGATAATTGAACATTATGAGTTAACAGAGGCTGTGGATGTTAAAGTATTTTTAAGGTTTTTAGAATATCCAAATTATTTTATTACACCAAAAATTATAGAAGGTGTCCAAGATATACTCTACCACCACCTCACAGCCCCACTAGAAGTCTTGCATCAAATAAATTCATATGTAATTAATAACCAAAAATAAAATGAATGACGAAAACTACATCAACATTCAAGGCTGGATGATTAACAGACTTGAATTAAAAGGAAATGAATTATTGTTATATGCAATAATTTATGGATTTAGTCAAGACGGTAAAAATGATTATTATGGTAGTTTAAGATATATATCAAAAGCCTTAAAAATATCACGACCAACCGTAATTAATACAATAAATAAACTGATAGAGAAGGAACTAATTATAAGAACAAAAGAGAGTCATTATAAAACAGGGGTGGTAAAGAAACTTTACCAGGGTGGTAAAGAAACTTTACCACTAGGTGGTAAAGAAAGTTTACCTAATAACAATAATACTAATAATAATATAAATACCCAAATTAAAAATTTGGACTCTGTTAATCCTTTGTCGGAAATTAAAGAAACACACGCACCGCCAGAAACATACGAACCCGTAGAAAATAAAATTCTTACAGCCCCCCAAACAAAATGGAAAAACATAAAAAGAGTTAAGAAAGGGCTAGAGCCAACCTTTAAGAAAAAGAGTGACAAAGAAAAGATTATTGAAAGATTTATGGAAAGATACAGACTAGAAATGTCAACTGAACCAGTAAGAAAAGCAATAACAATAGAAATGCGACAAATAGGCAATTTACTAAAAACACTAACACAACACGAACTAAAACTTGAAGAGTATATTGATTGGTGGTTTGAAAGAAAAGCTGGAGCGATAGGTTACGGCTTTCAACAATTCACAGCAATAGAATTTGTAGGACAATTTAAAGAAGGCAAACAATCAGAAAAAACAGAACTCCAAAAATTAAAAGATAAACTAATAAATAAATAAAATGTCAGAAATAATACAAAAAGCAAAAGAAGTACTTGATGATAAAATAGTACCAATCAAAGAAGCATTGGTTAAAGTTGATCTAACACCAATATCAACTGGTATAAAATCGTTAGATGATTTGATGACCTATAAAAGAAAAGGTGTAGCACAAGATACTGGTGGATTTAGAAGAGGCGATTTTATTATATTATCAGCACACTCAGGTCACGGTAAATCTGTTATAGGATTAAACTTTATCCACAATATGCTAAAGCAGGGATCAACAGCAATGTTATTTTCTTACGAGATGATTATAAATTTCTCCTTTGATAAGCTTGAAGATATGGGGGTAACAGATGAAGAGTTTGGAAGGTTGCTTGTATCAAAAGAACTAAAAAAGAATGATATTGAATGGGTGCTTAACAAAATGGACGAAGCTATAGAGGAATATAACACTGTATTTTTTGTAATTGACCAGCTTGATTTTATATCAACAAAAAGCAGTGATGCTGGAAACAGAAGAGAAGAGATTGGGTTAATCCTAGAGCAACTAATAACATTTGCAAAGGAAAAAAAAGTCATAATAATGCTACAAGCACAAGTAACAAAAAATGAGAAGTTTATTGACAAGCCACTAAGAGCATATATGTTAGCTGATAGCCGTAAACTTAAAAACGACCCTAACTACATTATTTTTGCAATGAGAGATACAGACAATGGATTAGCAGTCGGTAATGGCGGAATATTAAGACTAGCAAAAAACAGACTCAACGGAGAAAATGGAGATATGAGATATTATCTAAACGAATGTAATAATCTTATTGAAGGAGAAGATTATAATTATTAAAAATAAAAAAATGAAAAAAGTAATATTTGGCATAGATGTAAACTACACCAAAGAAAATAACAAGTGGAAAAAGAGCCAACCAATATTCAAAACAAAGTGGAGCGAGATAAAAGAAACCCAACCAATTAAAAAAAATCAAACTGTTGTAATAAGACTTGGAAAGGAATTCGGAATTATGTGCCTTGATCTAGACACTAAAGACGCTAACCACCCAGACTTTAAACTAATTCAAGAACTGTATGAACTTCAACCCACCGCAGTGAACGAAAGTCAAAACGGCTTTCACCTATTCTACAAGTGGGACAAGAGATTAGCAAAAACTTCCAGCAAAGTAACCAAAGGGGAAAAGCTAGACATAAAATCAAATATGGGAATTATAAACATAAAAGCACCCAACGATTACTACCACTGGTGGGAAACAAAATATGGCATCGCAGAATTTACAAACGAGATGTGGGAACTTCTAAAACCAAAACTAACAAATAAATACCTTGATAAGCCACAAACAATTACAGATGCAAAGAGCAACCTAAAAAAAATAGTGGAGAGATACGAAGACAACCCAACTAAAGAGCTTGAAAAAAGGATTAACACACAAACCAACAGAATACTAAACTGGAATAAAAAACCAAAGAACTATGACCAGTCGGAAATTAAAAGAGCAAGGAGCTATCCAATAAGGAGACTTTTAAACGAACCCACAGCCACAGTTATTAAATGTCCTCACCCAGACCACGATGACAAAACGCCGTCTTGTCAAATAAATGGGAACTTTGCTTATTGCCACGGTTGTCAGGAACATATGGACGCAATAGATATTTGTATGATGTTGACTAGCAAAACATTTTCAGAAGCAATTAAAGAACTAAACAAATGAAATGTAAATACTGCAAAATAAATTTTAAAGAATGGAACTACAAGGAAATTAAAAAGGGGAAAGTGTTTAAATTAAAATGTCCGCATTGCAACAAAACAAACTACACCGAGAAGTTCATAAAGATAACACTTGACAAATAATTTAAAAATGATATAATGTAGCTATAATAAACAAAATAAAAAAATATGAAAACATTAAAATTTAGAGCGTGGGATAAAAAGAAAAAAGTAATGCACAACGATTTTCAATTTATAAAAAGCGGAGACAAAGACAGTGATTGGCTAATATTTACATCAGATAAATACCTATTAGAAAATAACAAAACAAATCCTTTCATAAATCCAAGCCCACATTTTGCACAACAATTTGAGATTATGCAATACACAGGGCTAAAAGATAAAAACGGAAAAGATATATATTTTGGTGATATTCTTGCGACATCAAACAACAACCCAGAGTTTGACATCTGGAAAAAAGAAGATTGGGGGTATACAGTAGTAGGAGGAAATCCGAATGAGCTTGGCGTTTCGTATAGTAATTGGACACTGGAGGAAGAAGATAGTGTTTATAGTAAAGAGTTTGTAGAAATAATCGGAAATATATATAAAAATAAAAATTTAATAAAATAACTATGTATAACTACAAAATAGAAGACTGGAAAGAAAGCAAAAGACAACTAAAATCAAAATGGGCAAAAGCTCAAATACTAAGAGGACTAAAAAAACACAAAGGAGAAAAAGCCAAAGAACTTTATAACAAACTAAAATAACTGAATGATAAGAGGACAAGAAAAACAACTATTAGATTACCTTATAGAGATAAGCGACGACAACGAAGCACAAGTCTCAATCGAGCAACTACAAGTCGCAATGAATATAAAAGAAGCTGTGCACATATCGGCTTTAACAAAAAAACTAATAGAAAAAGGATACATAACCAAGAAAGAAGTATTTTACACTATACTAAAAAAAGATAAAAGTATTACAGACTATAAACTACCAACAAATAGAATTGAAGCATTTAAGCAATTACGAAAAGCTGGATTTACTTATGAAGAGATTGGAAAGCATTATGGATTGAGCCGACAAAGAATATATCAAATAGTTACTAACACTTGACAAATATTTTAGATATGTTATAATGTAAATATAAGAGGTAAAGGATACAAAGAGGCAAGCGAGAAGTTAAATTGAACACCAACAATTGGTCGGATAAGCTAACAACAGACTACCAATTTGTATCCACCACCTCTTAACCTAGAGCTAGATAAGTTAAAATAATAACAACATATCAAGACTAGTATTTAAACATTAAAATAAACAAAATGAAAAGCTATATACACTTACCAAAAGACTTTGAAGGAGTTAGAACAATAGAAATTTACAAAGAAGGAAACACTGTTGTTTTAACAGAAAAAGAATTTGAAAAGATTTGGGATAAACTACAAGACGCACCATTAAATGAATGGCATAAAAAAGATAATGAATAAAATAATATGAAAACTATAACAATAGACAATAAAGAAATAGAAATAAGTGATGAAAGTTTCAAAGAACTTAAAAGACAATTGATTAAAGAAGAAAACAGATTTGTGCCAAAAGATGGACAGAAATATTGGTATATAATATTTGGTGGCTATAAGTGTAAAGCTAAATGGGAGAACAAACGTTCTGATATATTCAAATTAGGACAAGGAAATGTTTTTGAGACAGAAGCAGAAGCAGAAGAACACGAAAAATATTTACAAGCAATAAGTAAAATAACTAATTATTGCTATGAGAATAATTTAGAAGTAAAAAATCTTAACTGGAATGATGAAAAACAAGAAAAATATTATATTTTTTATGCTTTTGCCGAAAAAGAATATTCTTGTCTTTATGATATTATGAATAAAACAGCAACTACATTGCCAAGCTTAAAATCAGAAGATGCCTGCAAACAAGTAATTAAAAATTGTAAAAAAGAATTAGATATAATATTTAAAATATGAACAAAAATTATAATAAAATTGCAAAAGAAAAAAGAAAACTTGCAAAAAAGAAAGGAATTTGTACTAGTTGTTTTAAAGTTAAAACAGAAAAATATGCGTGGTGTGAAAAATGCCTCAAAAGACATAGAAAAAGCAACAAAAAAAGATATAATAAATGGAAAGAGCAAGGTGTGTGTATGAGATGCGGTAAAGAACGCGTGGAAAACAAAAAACATTGTAAAAACTGCCTAACATATATTAAAGAAAATAGTGCTAATAAATATATCCACAAAAAAACACATACAATAATCGAAAATGCAAAAGATAAAAAAGATTATCACAAAAAATATTATCTAAAAATAACCAAAAAGAAAAGGGCAGAGAAAAAACTTAAAAAATTTAATAAATAATTATGAAAAAAGAAAGAATTATAACTATTGAAAAAATTATAGAAATTGAATTAAAAGAATATAGAAAAATAATAAAAGAAGAAATAAATTGGTTAAGAAGAACCAAAAACAATAAAGAAAATAAAATATACAATCAAGGCATTAAAGATGCTATACAAGTAATAAATAATTTTTAATTTAAAATAATGAATAAAAAACAACTAAAAAAATTCAGATACTTATTCTACTCAGAAAAAAGGTGTGATTGTGAATGCCACACACAGCCTGAAAGTAAGAATGGACAACAAGAGGGAGGTTGTGATTTATGTTATGAAGAAAGTGAATATTACCCAAGACACCCTGATGCTTGCGATAAGTTAATTGATTTAATTAAAAATTATGAACTACTACAAAAAAATAAAAGAAATAAGGAGTAAAACATTACTTGACTTTATATTAAGGAGTTTAGTATAGGTTTAGTTATTACATTTTTAAATAATTTAATAAAATAATATGAAATATAAATTAACAAAAAACACAAAGATATATAATGATATAACACTATATCAAATAAAAGCATTAAAAGATTTTGGTAATGTAGAAAAAGGAGATTTAGGTGGTTGGATAGAGAAAGAAGAAAATTTATCACAAGATGGCGATGCTTGGGTTTTTAATAATGCTAAAATTTTTAATAATGCTAAAATTTTTGGTAATGCTAAAATTTTTAATGATGCTAAAATTTTTAATAATGCTAAAATTTTTGATGATGCTAAAATTTATGGTAATCCTGAAATTTTTGGTAATGCTAAAATTTTTAATAATGCTAAAATTCGTGGTAAAAAATAATTAAGAGTATGAAAGAAATTTATAATTTAATAAAATAATATGAAAACAAACTACAAAGGATTAAAATCAGCCCACGAATACATAACTAAACTATACATAGAAGAGAAGAACATTAACCTAAAATTAAAAGTTGCAATGGTAATTGAAGCAATAGCCTTTATAACAATACTGTTGATAACTATGCTTGACAAATAATTTATATAGATTATAATAAGAATATAATAAGTTAAGTAAAAAATATGCACAAAACAATAAAGGAAAAAATAGACGAACAAAAGTACAGAACAGCAACAGAGATGGATTGGGATGATTTAAGAAAGCTAGAACTAATGACCGCAAGCCTAGATGAGTTTATTCCAGAGATTTTAGAAAGAGCAAAAACAGAAGAAGACGAAAAGATAATAACAGAATTTTACGATTATATTATAAAGTTACAAGAAGAGTTAGAAGTACATAGAGAAGCAAAACTATAATTATATGAATAAATATTTTAAAAATGTAGTACTAGCAAACGCAGATTGGTGGTACAGTGAAGGAATAAAAAAAGAAGACTTAAAAGATACAATTAAAAACTGGATAAGACAAAACAAAAAAGAAATTGTAAAAGAGAATAAAGGAAAAGAGATTTTAGAATTAAAAGAACTTTACTTTAGCAAGTTAAAAAGGCTCAATAACAATTAATAAACAAAGATGAAATTTTTTGAAGATTTTAAAAACATACAAAAAGAACTCCAAACAATAGAAAGAACAGCCGAAGGTTACAACTATAAATATACAGACCTTCCAACAATTTGGAAAAAAACAAGAGACATCATAACAAAAAACAACTTTATTGTTATGAACGAAATTTCAGACAACGCCGTTACAACAATAGCCTTACACAAAGACGGAGAAAAACTAACAAGCACAATAGAACTAAACAGAGACCTAAAGCCACAAGATAAAGGAAGTGAAATAAGTTATTACAGGCGGTATAATTTAAGTGCAATCTTCAACATAATAACAGGAGACGATGATGACGATGCAAAAACAGCAAACAAAGCACCACAAATAGCAACGCCACAAGTAAAGCCTCAAGATGTAAGTAAAATGACAATTGAAGAGCTTGAAGCTTATTGGAAAGCCAACGCTACAAGCCTAACAGAGGCACAAAAGCAAGAGGTAATAGCAAAAAAACAACAACTAAATGATAAGATATAACTATTGCAAGCAAGGAACCGACGAATGGCACAAGCTAAGAAAACCCCTTACAGCAAGCAACGCACTGATAATAGCCAATAATGGCAAGGGACTAGAAACACTAATAAAAAACTTCTACAATCCTAAACCAATACAAAGCAATTACTGGTGTGATAGAGGGCTAGAGCTAGAGCCAAAAGCGAGAGCAAAGTATGAATGGGAAAAAAGCACGCTGATAAGGGAAGTCGGAACCGTAACAAACAGCAAATATAAACAATGCTCGTGTTCACCTGATGGATTAACTGACAAAGGATTGATTGAGATTAAATGCCTAAAACTAGAAAATTATCTCGATTTTAGATTTAATCAAAAAATACCAAAAAAATACCTTTATCAAATGCAAATGCAAATAATGATAACAGAACGAGAATATTGTGATTTTGTAATGTACCACCCAGAACAACCACTGCTAATAGTAAAGGTCGAGCCAAACAAAAAAATAATAGCAGAGATTGAACTAGGTATAAAAAGTGGATTAAGAATTTTAAAAAAATAATATGAAAGAAATAAAGTTTCGTGCTTGGGATAAAAGAGAAATGGTTTATAATATAGATTTAGTTTTTAACGCAGAAGTATGTTTAAATGAACAGATAGAGGAATTATCAGACAGAGTTGTTTTAATGCAATTTACTGGATTGATTGATAAGGAAGGAAAAGAAATTTATGAAGGTGATATAATAAGTTATACACCATTTAACGAAAAAGGATACAAAAACACAATAGCAGAAGTTCCTCAATTAAATTCCTGGCATTGGTTTGATGAACTAGAAGAAATGCTCGAGGATAAAAACAAGTGCGACATTAAAGTAATAGGAAATATTTACGAAGATAATAAATTAATAAAAGACTATGTACAAAAATTTAAGTTTTTTCTTAAATGAAAATAAAACAACACCAAGTCAACCAGACTACAGCATAACAGCAAGCAAAAAGGTAGGAGACAAATGGGAAAGTGTAACAGTTGGGAGCTTATGGGTAAACAACGAAGCTACAGGAAATCAGCCAAAGATGAAAGCAATACTAGGAAATGAATACACAAATAGAGAAGGAGTTGCTATGCCAGGCTTTGTAATCGTACCTGAACAGCCTCAAGCTCAAACTCAAGCACCTAACACCCCAATAGATGTAACGCCACCGACCCCAGCAATTCCACCAGCAACCCAACCAGCACAACCAACCCAAACTAATACAGAGAGTATCCCTTTTTAAGGAAGCTCCCCCTAGGTAAACTAGCTACCCCAACTGAAATAAGTGGGTAGAAAAACCGACCAAAGTAAACTCAATCTTTAAAGTAATAATATGAAAATGTTTAGAAATGGAATTAGATTAATATTAATTATCTATCGTTCAAATGATGGAACAAAAGATAACGGTAGGCATATTAAGACATATATTACGAACGGAGAAAAAGATTTCAATAAAAAGATGAATAGAGCAGAGAGGTTTATAAAAAAATCAAGTAAGCCATTAAGAATATATTCATCTACTAATAAAAGAAATTTAAAAAAAGCGATAAGGGAGTTTAAGAAAAGACAATTAGATGTAGAGTATGGAAATGATGAGGTATTAGAAAAGTTTTATTTATCGCTTAAGTCTAGGTGGATTTCCTGTTTAGCAAAACCGTCAAATAGGGATGAGACAATTTTTAAATATGATGTCGACATAAAAGATGAGAAAAATAAATTAAGATTAATAAATGAACTTGAAAAATATACAGAAATATTATCAGTAAATAAAACTAAGCAAGGGTGGCATATATTCGTGAAACCATTTAATCACACATTGATAGATGCAGAAAAATATGTAGCTAATCTGCAAAAAGATAGTTTAGTTTTATGGAAGTGGTAAAACCCCAAAGTAAACTCAATCTTTAAAGTAATAATATGAATAAAAAATGTCCTGATTGTAAAAAACCTCTAACGCCTAATTTGGCTAGAATTCCAGAAGTTAAAGGTCAACAAAAAAGATGTTTAGAGTGTATCTTTAATAAACATAAACAATCTAAATAATAAATAATATGAAACAAAGGGAAAATGAAATATGGTTATGTGCAGTGCGTTATGCTCTTAGCAGAAGAACTTATATAACAGGAGTTGTATCAGAATTTATGATTGATAATATAGATGATATGTCAGAAAAAACAAAAGCAGTAATGCGTAGAGACATTGAAGATCGCGAGAACTACGGATATGAATTCGATAAAGACAACTGGATGAAGTTATTAAGTAAATTAAAACTATGAAAAGAAAAGAACTATACAACAGAAAAGAATTACAAAACTTCTTGAAAAACAAGAACTTACAGCACTCAACAATGTTGTTAATTCATCATAGAAAAAACGAAGAGTTTAATAAATTCTTTCTAAAGATAAACGGATTGCTTTATGTAAAGAAAAAAGACCTTCAGAACATAGTCGATTATTTAGAATTAAGAAAAAGAAATGAAACCTACAAATCTTAACAATTACAGAATAGACTTTATAGGCGACAAAATACTTTTTGGAATGCTAAAAGAACTAATTGAAACAGCAAACAACGGGGCGTTGGTAAAAGCAATCAAAAAAAGAAAGAAAAGAACCAATGACCAAAATGCAACGCTCCACTGCTATCTAAGAGAAGTTGCTGAACATTGTAAAGAAAGAGGCTTTACAGTCGAGCATATCTATAAAAACCCTTTAGATATTCCTTTAGATGAAACACAACTAAAGAAATACACAAAGCAAGTCGTAAAGTTTATAACCAAAGACCACGACAACACAAGTAAACTAACAACAGAACAGTTTTCAACACTGGCGGAAGTATTACAAAAGAAATTCGCCGAAGAGTTGGATGCTGGAGCTATACCATTTTTTAAATAAATATGCAAAAAAAAACAACAATCAAAAAAAGACTAGACAAGTTATGGAGTGGAATTATACGCAGTAAAGGAAATTGTGAAGTTTGTGGGAAAAGAGAATACCTCAACGCCCATCATATTCGAGGTAGAAAAGCTTTAAATACTCGCTGGGACTTAAAAAATGGAGTGTGTCTATGTGCTGGATGCCATACCTTTAAAAACCAATCAGCCCATCAAGATCCTTTATGGTTTAATGATTGGCTAAAACTAAACAAGCCAGAAGTAATTGAACACCTAAAAGACAAACGCTGGAAGATAAAACAATGGTCAATAGATGAGTTATTATTATTAGAAGAAGGTTTAAAATTACTTAAAGAACATTGACAATTAAATAATTTTATAGTATTATAAAGCTATAAATATTAGCTTGCGAATATAGATGGTGTACTTCTCGCAAGCGGTACACCTTTTATGTTATAAAAGTATGGAAGTAAAATTAGAGTTTTTGCCAATTCCATTTAAGGCGGTACAAGATAGAAGGCTGGCAAGAGGGGATTTAGCAACGCTTGGGCTTATCTACAACTTCACAAGGAGAGGCAATGATTTTTTTATGAGTAACAAGGTAATGGCGGGCAACTTAAAAATGTCAGTAAGACAAGTACAGCGAAGTTTGGAGAGATTAGAATTCTATGGGTATATTATAAGAAACTACAAAGACAAAAGCTTAAGGCATAGGTGGTATATTGAGACAACAGACATAGTTAGTACGACAAGTCTGTCATAGGGGTACGACAAGTTTGTCGTTCACGGTACGACAAGTTTGTCACCATATATAGAATATAGATAAAGAATAATATATTGCAAACTTTTTTTAAAAAAATAACCTAACAATAAAAAAAGATTTGCTGTATCTTTTTCCTAATTGTATAATAAATAAATAAAACAAAATGAGAAACCAAAAACAAAAAGAGTTAATAGCTATTGGAAAGCTTAAAAAACTAGAAGGAGCTATAAATGGACTAACAAATCAAATAGAAATCCTATCAAACAAAAAGAAAGGAACAGAAAAAAAACTAAAAGCAACAATCAAAGAAGAGAGAAGGCAAAAAACACTAAGAAAGACTTGTTCGGAAAAAAGCAAAAACAGAGCAAAAGCAATTAAAGTCCTTGAACAGAAAAACAAAGAGCTTACAAACGAAATCAAAAGAATTAACAGACAGCTAAACAACAACATAAATCTTTTAGACAAAACAGAGATGAGACTTAAGAGCAATAAGTCATCAGACGAACTGAAATCGGTTTACAGGCGTTTAGTGAAGTCAGTCAATAAAAACTCCGTCTTAAACAAAAGAGCCGCTAGATACAAGCAGGAGCTCAAACAAGCACGGTCAGAAATTCAAAGCGATAAACTTATGTGCAAAAATACAATTAAGACCCTTATCCTTGTAGCAGTCTTATTGTCGGCACTCCTCTTGACAAATATTTTGAATATGTTATAATATAAGTATAAAAAATAACAAAAACAAAATGAAAAAAATAATAGTATTGCTTACGCTTTATGCGATAGCGGTAATTTATCAAGAGGGTTTTGCAAATCCTAAAGTAACAAAAATAGTAAATGCAACAGACATTAAAGAAAGTGAAGAGGCTCAACTATATAATCCTTGTGGATTAAAAAGCGTAGAGTGTGAAGATAAAGACGATTGGATAGAGACCGAAGTTTCAGCATACACCTCAAGAATACAAGAGGCAGATTTATCTCCGTGTACGCCAGCAAAACCTATGGATATCTGTAAAGAGTATAAAGAGACTAAAAGATGTATGGTAGCCAATAATAAATATCCGTTAGGGACTATGATTGAAATTGAAGGAATTGGAGAATGTGAAATAGTTGACAGAATGAACAGAAGATACAAAAATAATATAGATATTTATATGGGTAAAGACTTAAAAAAAGCATTAGAATTTGGTAGAAAAACTTTAAAATTTAAACTAATATAATGGAACAACTAACACTAGAAGAACTAAAAGCATTAGCTTACGATACGATTGTAAGACTAGAACAAACACAAGCAAGCCTAAAACAAATTAATGACTTGATTGCAAAGAAATCACAAGAAAGGTTAGCTGAAATCGAAAAATCCAAATCCAAAAAAAAAGCCAAAAAATAATGGGTTTCCAAAAACTTCTAGAGAATTACATATATAAAAGAACAAACAAAAAAAAGGAACTAAATAAATAGCACCTTGATAATTAAATAATTTAATGAAGTTCTCAAACCAACAACTTAGACGATAAGGTTTTTAAAAAGTCTTCTGTTCGTTTCTTGTCCGCTTCTCTCCTCTTCTTGTATTACTTGCTGATTATACACCTTAACGGTGAAACCAGCAAGGTTTACAGGCTTTTAAATTGTTAAACTACCACTAGCCAATAAAACCTATTAAAATGCTTTGTGGTGCGTTGTGTGGTTATTGTAAAGAATACAAAAAAACACAATTCCAGCGGTTGAAAATTGTGTTTTAATGTTTGCCCCTTTCGGGGGGATGATTAAAAGTTTTTTAAGAGTATTGACTCTAAAAGATTTAAAGTCCTCTTGTGCTTTTTTATAAATTCAGGCTTTAAATAGCTCTTGAATTTATAAAATGCTTGTATTGCTTTATAATTCATATTTAATTAGTTAATATTAAAGAGTTATCTTTTTCCTCGTGTAAAATGTGGTTGTCGTTTTCTTGTGCTTCTTCTGTTGGTATCACCATTAAGCCATTTACAATAAAATCATCAGCGTTAAAGTCGTTTAAATCTGGGTGTATTTCCTCCAAGTAGTCAAATATTGCGTTTTGCTGGTCTTCTGTGTAATCGTCCCAAAAAGCCCCATCTAATAATCTTTTTAAATTTCTATTATACATAATATTATTATTTAATTGTTAATGTACCGCCTAAGCATTAAAATGCTTTATATACCGCCCCGCAAGGCAGTAAAAAAACAATCTAATTTATTGTAAAATAATAATCTTCCCCATATACTCCGCCGCCGTTTACTTTAACAGTGCCATTAAAATATTTTTTACATAATTCTTCAGCCATTTTTTTGGGTTGTTCGTCATTACTAAACGAAAAATTAAAATCTTCTGAAAACTTAAAAATAATCCCTTGATTATCTTTAATGCTTGCGGTGTATTTGCTTCCCTTTGTGTCTGTTGGTTCATAGTACTTAACTTTAATCACTTTCATATTTTTTTTTAATTATTATTGACTTATTAAAAGCCATGTGATATAATGAAGGCAAGAGGCAAGCAATTAAAAGCGGTTTTATTTGGCTTAGTTGTCTTGTCTCTTAACCTTTTACATTCTTATTATAACAGATTTAAAATATTTGTCAAGGGTAGTTATAAACAGGCGGTTAAATACTTAATAAAATGACTTTTACAATACCAAAACAAAAGAAAAGGAAAAAAAGACTTTCAGACAAAGAAAAGTTATTTATACGGGAAATGGTAAAGAAAAAGACCGGCAAAATAAAATGCTCTAATGCTGATATAGTAATGAAAATATACAATGTAAACCGTAACAAGCGGGATATGAGCATAGAAAGAACAAGAAGCATAGCGTCAGGGATAGCAAGACAAAACTTAAACAAGTTGCACATCATTGAGGCAATAGAAAGGAAAGTAAGGGGATTCAGTGGGCAATTGGACGAAATAGTTCAAAATAGTATTAAAGATTTAAAAAATAAACAAAAAAATGCGTCTTATAAGGATAATATCCACGCAATTAAAGAAATGACCGTATTAAAGCGATTAATCGAGGATAAAAGCACCGAAAATAAAGCCATTTCAATTTCCAACGTGTTAGATAATTTATAAAAACAACCAAAAACAACCCCCAAAAAACCACCATAAACAGGGGGTTTTTTAATACCCTAACGCTTGGATGAGCTTTTAAGCGTCTAAAAAAAATTAGAGGTAGGTAAGTACCTCTTTTTTAGTTAAAAACACGAATTAAGGCATAGAGGGGGGCTCCTCTCTGTAGCGTGTAGCTTTTTTGTGTGGTGTGTGTCTGTGTTTGGCTCTGGTGCTGGCGTGTTGAGTGGTAGGGGGGGGGGAGGGAGGGGGTAGAAGGGGAGATAATAGGTGTGCACCCCCCAAATTATATATAAAAAAAATAAGAACTCACTATAACCCTATTCACAAAACTGTCAAGCTTTTGTTGGTATAATAATCGAAAAGTGTAATTTTTTTTCTAGTATTTTTACAATTAGACGCAAAAATAAGCCACTGTTATGGCTGACATTAGGTATTTGTTTGTTATCCTAACCTTAAATGGATTATTCTACTTGATGTTTCTCTAGGATTGTAGAAGTTCCTATATTTCAACTCTATGTCTGTCTTGGTTGAACTTGAGGGGACTGGACACCCTATGCGTGAATCCGCCGATTTAATAACTTAGTCTTATGAACCGACTCGCTGAGGAAGTTGTGCTAAGTTATTTACAGTATACCAGCTTTACAAAACTTGTCAAACGAGTATACTGTAAATATGAAAGTAGACCCAAGATTAAAAGACAAACAATGGCGGATTAGTCATTTATACTATATTCGAGACAAAAACGGAAACAAAATACAGTTTAAGCCGAATAGGGCGCAACTTGATTTTATGGGCAAAGCTCACACTAGAAATATAATTTTGAAATCAAGGCAACTAGGATTTACAACGCTTGAGTCTGTGGATATGTTGGATGATGTGCTTTTTAGCAAAAACTTTGATGCAATACAGATTGCTCATACACAAGACATTGCTAAGAACTTATTTCGCTCAAAAATACAGTTTGCTTGGAACTCTTTTCCTTTGGCGGAACTTTACCAAACTTCAACCGACAAAGCAAACGAAATTAAATTTGATTTTGGAGATAAAACATATTCTTCTATTTTGGTTGCTAATTCTGGTCGTTCTGGAACTTATCAGAGGGTGCATATATCAGAATTTGCCAAGCTTGTTAAGAATTTTCCAGGGAAAGCCGATGAAGTATTGACTGGAACTATTCCATCTGTCCCACATCACGGAAGAATTGACATAGAAAGTACTGCAGAAGGAGAGTTTGGAGAGTTTCACGATATGTTTTGGGAGGCATATAATAGAGGAAAACCGACTTTAAGCACTGAATTTAAGGCTCATTTTTATAATTGGACTTGGGACGACAACGAAATAGAGAAAGTTACCGAAAGAGAGATAGAATATGCTGAAATTAACCCAGAATACAAGACTTTTAGGAAAAAAAAGCGTTCAATTTACAATAAAGTTACCAAAAAGCAATTTGTTTATTACTTTATGACTTGGTTATCACTTTCAAAGTCATATAGTAAGCTTTCGCAGGAGTTTCCGTTTACAGAGGTTGAAGCGTTCCAAGCAAGTGGACACAAACACTTTGATAAGGACGCTTTGGCAGAAATGAAGTTAGAAGAAGGGAAAAAAGAAGGAGATTGGACTATTTTTGAAGATTATATGACCGATGGAACTTATATGATGGGTGCAGATGTTAGTGAAGGTGTCGGGCAAGATAGTTCTACCGCTGTTGTACTGAAACAGAATGAAAAAACGCTAAAAGTAGTCGCAACCTACAACAATAACTTGATTGCACCTGATATTTTTGCTCATGAATTAAAAAGAATGGGATTAAGATATGGAACTGCTTTAATTTGTCCAGAAAGGAATAATCACGGACACACAACCATTAGCAAACTGAAAGAAATATATCCAAACATCTATAAGGAGGTTGATAAGAGAAAAGATTTTGAAGTTAGAAAAACTGGCGTTAAAATCAAAAAATATGGCTGGTTAACAACATTAGTAACAAAACCCTTGATGTTGTCGGAGCTTAAAGAGGCAATAACCAACAAATTGATTGAAATACCCTCAAAAGAACTAGTGTATGAATTGAGAACCTATGATAGAGAAGATTTAAGCTCTGTAAAATTTGACGAGAAGGCAACTAAGCATTGGGATTTAGTCATGGCGTGTTTTGTAAAAGACACCAAAATACTAACTAGCAAAGGACAAAAATCAATAGAAAAAATTAAAGTTGGCGATTTGGTTCTAACAAGGAAAGGCTATAAACGCGTAAAAAAAACATTAACACGGAAAAAAGAGGTTGTAACCAGAATGGGGCTAACAGGAACACCAAACCACCCTATAATTGTTGGAAAAGGAACAAAGGAATTGATAAGAGTTCGCAAGAGCGATATAATTACAATATGGAATACACAAAAGAAAAAAATAGAGAAATTGCCACTTATAAAGGCATTAAATATTATAGAAACCAAAACTCTAGAAAAAGAGATAAAAGGGAGTACTTTTTGGGTGAGACAAAGTGGAAAAAAAGTAATGGCATATATCTTCACAGAAGAGTTTATATTGATAATTTCGGAAAAATTCCAAAAGGTTTTGTCGTTCATCATATTGATGGAAACACATGTAACAATGAAGCTAAAAATCTTATTGCACTATCTGTATCAGACCATTCTAAGCTACACATGGCTAAAGAAAAAAGAAGATTACAATCAAAAAACAACATTAACAAAAATAGAAAAAAAATCAACAAAGGAATTAAAGCTTATCACAAAAATAAAACCCCTACAGAAGAAAAGTGTAGTGTTTGTGGAGAAATTTTTTACTCAAAAACGCATAATGCGAAGTATTGCTCAAAAAAATGCTGGAGAACAGAGGAAAACAAGAAAAGGAGAAACAAAAAACAACAAAAGCTTTGCAGTATTTGTAAAAATCCTTTTTGGACAAGTATTCCACATCAAAAAAGATGTTCAACAGAGTGTTCTAAAATCAGAAGACAAAAAAAATATTCGGACTGTATATAATTTGGAGATTGAAGATACTCCAGAATATTTTGCAAATAATATCCTAGTTCATAATTGTGCGATTGCATTTCAGCTAAGAACAAAGGTTGTTGCAAAAATTGGAATACAAAAAATATCTGAACAAGAGGTCTATTCTCTTCCTCCACTTGATTTTTCTTGACGGAAATTTGTTTAAGTGTTATTATAAAGATATAATCTAAAATAAAATGGAATTTAATCTTTTCAAAGAGACATATAAAGAAGGTCGGTTAGTTATAACATCCGATATTTCTTATAATATGCGAGAAGTTCTTAAAGATAACATAAGATTGATACACGGTCAATACAAAACTTCAGCGTTTACTGATGGGACGAATAAGATTTTTTATAACCTTATTCAAGCTTTTTCTAATATGATTTACCGAAACACTGACATAGACACAAAGGATATAAATTTAAGAAACTTATCTGGTAAATACATTCAGTACACCACTATTTTAAAATACGCATTAAAAGCGTATCTTCGTGATAGTAAATTTGGGAAAAAACTTAACAATTTTAGACTAGACTTGATTAGAGAAGGGCATTTGATAGTTAAAGATGTTGATGGAGAGGTTGAAAAAGTAAACTTACTTAACATAATAGTTCCACCACACGCCAAAAGCCTGCAAGATACTGGGCTTATAGAGGCGACATATCCGACTTGGGAAGATATGCAGGAATTTAAAGACACTGAAGACTGGGAAGAGATTGAAGAGTTATGGGAAGTTATGAAAAAAAACGGTGAAGTATATTTTACTGTATATGAATATTGGGTTATAGATGAATTTGAAAACGAAAAAGGAGAGAAAGTTATCGACAAAGGTTGTATTAAATATCTTGATAAATCTGCTTTGGATACTCACGAAGACTCACAGCAAGATGATTATAAGCCAGATTTAGAGATTGACAGGTTTATATCACCTAAGACTGAAAAAATAAAATCAAAAAGACTACAAAAGAAATATGGTAAAAAAGAAAGAAGAATTTATCCATATAAAGATGCTAAACTCATCGAAGTTAGTGGTAGATATTGGGGGTTTGGTGTTGCAGAATTACTTTCTGGACTACAAGAAGATTATAATGAGAAACTAAACCTTAAAAGAAAGTTTGACAGACTTCAATTAAGAGGGATTTTAGTACACACAAAATCTGACGACATAAACAAAGCTAGAAATTTATCACAAGAATTTTTAAAGAATATTGATACTGGAGTTGCAATCTCAATGGAAAACGATGAGAGAATAGAAAGACTTAATCTTGGCTCGACTACATTTGACACTGTAACAATGCTAGATAAATTGTTTGAGTTAATGAGAGTGATAATTGGAGTAACACAACAATCAACAGGAGAACAATCACCAGCAACAACAACGGCAACTGTTGGAATGTTAAATCAGCAAGCGTCTAAAACAACTTATGATGCTGTAATTGAAACACAATCTTTATTTTTGTCTGAGTTATTCCAGGATTTTTTGTTAGAAGATATTATAGAAGATTTAACCAGTAGTGAGGTAGTAGCACTAACAAGTGATTTAAGAAACTTAAGAGAGTTGGATAGATTTTTAGTAACTCAAGCTGTTTGGAAAGATGCTATAGCCGAGCCAGTATTACCTGCACCACAAGAAGTTGAAGATGAAATTACAAGGAGACTTGACGAATTAGAGATGCAAGGAGAAGAGAGGTTTACAAAAATCAAAAAAGAGATGGTAGAGAAACTTGACTATTTAGTTGAAATCTACGTAAACAATGAAAGCTTTGACAAGCAAACAAGAATAACCAATATAAGAGAGATGTTGAGAGACCCTAACTACTCTGGAAGTAGGGCTGCACTTGAAAGCGAACTAAGGGATTTAATTGGACTTCAAGGAATGAGATATGATAAATCTGCTGACGAGATAGAGGCAGAAATGCAGATGATAGCTAGAAAAGAACAAGCAGAAAATCCTCAAATGGATTTACCACAATCAAGAGTTAGTGAAGCACAAACATTTGGAGAACAGACATCTAATAAACGACCATATACAAGACAATGAAAGTGATAAAATCAAACAAAAGAATAGCGGAAGAGGAAGAGGAAAGGGACTCTGAATTAAGGAAAAAACAGATTGAGAGAGAACTTGCACATAAAAGCTGGAAAGAAAGCGACCATTTTAAGTATGTAATTGAAGTGATTGATGAAGAGATTGCAAAAGCTAACAATAACAGTGCTATACCTGCTGGTTCTTTTGAAGAGAGAGGACAATATTCACTAGCAATGGCAATAGCACACGAGAGATTATTGAAAATAAAAAAAAGATTACTCGGAGAT
>Ga0256913_10000058_pt1 | contig 43866 bp, 33 predicted proteins | sample Axial_MatmetaG_FD_185970 | JGI IMG/M metagenome (GOLD analysis project Ga0256913, IMG submission 185970) | Deep-sea worm associated microbial mat communities from Axial Seamount, Juan de Fuca Ridge, Pacific Ocean - Axial_Mat | ecosystem: Environmental > Aquatic > Marine > Oceanic > Microbial... | reverse complement strand
ATAAACCTACCAATAAAGTAGCTCTTCAATATTTGCGTTCCAAACCCGGGATAACCAAAGATCAAAAAGCGGTATTTCTCTATGAAGCTACTCAGGAATGCGATAGTAAGCTATTTGAAATGATGACAAAAAAGAAATATTTTAAAATCCTGAAAGATATATACTCGGAAGATGAATTATCTGAAAAAATATATAATGCATGTTGGAAGACATTTTTGAAATCTTATGAATATGATGTTCCGTCATTGCAGGAAGAAGCTAAAAAGAAAATGAAGAAATATGGTAAAAAGGAATATAAAATATTTTTGAGTAAAATCGATCTTTACAATACCGAAAGAACCGGTGATCTAAATGCATACATCAAAGCGGCAAAGAAATATTTTAAAATCCTGAAAGACTCCGGAAGTAAAATTTCATTTATTGAAGAGGTTTCAAAAAAATTTCATAACCGGGATAAAATTAAAAATTTAACTGAAGAATTATCGAAAAAAGCATTTGAAACCGATAAAAATACAGAAACTTACACCAATTATGTAAAAGTTCTAATCAACAATAAAAAATATAATGAAGCGAGAAAACATTTGGGTCTTGCTATTAAAATGGCGGAAAAACAAAAAAAACCGGATGCAGTACGTTTATTGAAACGTTATGAACGTTATTTGCAGAAAATAAATTAGTAACCGGTTATAATTCTGTTTTACCGTTAAAGAAAATCGTAATACTTTTCTTTTTTAGACAGAATATCCAACAACTTGTGAGTAATAAAAAGATCAAACTCACATTGATAATTCAAACAAATTTTAATCTATATACTACCGGGATTTTTTTATTTCATTTATCAGATTCTGTTTATCCGCATTTTGAGTGTCCGCAAGCATTACATCTAAGACAACCCTCGACGTATATTAATGTTCCCACTTCACCGCAGTTTTCACAAACTTCTTTCTCAGCTTTTGTACCATCAGGAATAAATTTCTTTAATGCTCTGACAACACCTTTCTTCCAACTGTTGATAGATTCGCTTTCTACGTTCAATCCATCTATAAGATCTACTACTTTTGTCAATGGCATACCATGTCGCAAAACACCGGAGATCAATTTAGCATAGTTCCAGTATTCTTTGTCGAATGAACGGGAAAGTCCTTCATGTGTAACTTTAAAACCGTATTTATCTATATATTGAAGATCATAGCGACTTTTTCCTTCATTATCTTTTATCTTGACAACCCAAACCTTTTTCATATTTTTAGGAAGCATAAAAGTATCTTCAGCAAGTCCGGTGAAAATTTCATATGGCTTTCCATCCAGAAGTCCGACCACTGCTATCCATTTATCCCTGTTGTTCATAAATCTCACAATCTCAGCTTCCAGCTTTCTTGGTCTTTTAGGTGAATGGTTTACTTTGAAAGTGGAATTGTCTTCTTCTTTTTTATCATTTGTGATCAAAACACCTGTTCTCGATCCGTCTCTATATATCGTTAATCCTTTGCAACCGCTTTCCCATGCTTCGATATACAATTTGTTTACAAGATCCACTGTTGCGGAATTCGGAAGATTAACGGTAACACTTATAGAATGATCTACCCATTTTTGAATTCTTCCTTGCATTCTCACTTTTTGCAACCAATCAACATCATTTGCCATTGCTTTGTGATAGGGTGATTTTTCAATTATCTTCTGCAATTCAACATCGGACAGTTTAACTACTTCATCAATATTGTATTTATTGGCTTCCAGCCAGGTCAGAAATTTATGATGAAACACATTATATTCTTCCCAGTGATCTCCGTTTTCATCAACAAAAGAGGTTGTGGAATTTTGATCATTAGGATTTATTTTTTTTCTGCGTTTATACGATACATTAAATACCGGTTCTATTCCCGATGTAGTCTGAGTCATCAAACTTGTACTTCCCGTAGGTGCAATAGTAAGAAGAGCAATATTTCTTCTTCCTACTTTTGTCATTTTTTTGTACAATTCAGGATCTTGTTTTTTTATTCTGTTTATAAACGGATTATTCTTTTCACGATCAGCATCATAAATTTCAAAAACACCTCTTTCTTCAGCCATTTTGACAGATGATCTATAAGCATTTACAGCTAATCTGGTATGAACTTTTTCTGAAAAATCAATAGCTTCATCTACTCCATATCTCAATCCCAAAGCAGCCAACATATCTCCTTCCGCTGTAATTCCAACACCGGTTCTTCTGCCCTTTAATGCTTTATCTTTTATTTTCAACCAAAGTTCTTTTTCCGTTCTTTTTATCTCTTCCGGTTCAGGATCTTTTTCTATTTTATTTAATATTTTATCGATTTGCTCCAATTCCAAATCGATTATATCATCCATTATCCTCTGAGCTAGCTTTACATGCTCTTCAAATAATTCAAAGTCAAATTTCGCTTTAGGGGTAAAAGGATTTTTTACATAACTATAAAGATTTACAGCTAATAATCTGCAACTATCATAGGGATTAAGAGGAATTTCCCCACATGGATTGGTAGATATCGTTTTAAATCCAAGATCAGCATAACAATCCGGTATTGATTCTTTGATAACCGTATCCCAGAACAAAATACCCGGTTCGGCAGATTTCCATGCATTATGGATAATCTTTTCCCACAGCTTATTAGCATCTATGGTTTTAGTTACTTGTGGATTATTGCTGTCTATTGGATATTGCTGGGTATAATTTTTCTTTTGAGTAACAGCTTCCATGAATTCATCATCAATTCTGACAGAGATATTAGCTCCTGTTATTTTACCCAAATCCAGTTTGGCATTGATAAAATCTTCAGCATCCGGATGCTTGATAGATACGGAAAGCATCAATGCTCCCCTGCGTCCGTCCTGTGCCACTTCCCTGGTGCTATTGGAATACCTTTCCATAAAAGGAACAATACCTGTTGAAGTCAAGGCACTGTTTTTAACCGGAGAACCTTTTGGACGAATATGAGATAAATCATGACCAACTCCACCCCTTCTTTTCATCAATTGCGCTTGTTCTTCATCCATTTTGATTATTCCTCCGTATGAATCGGCTTCATTACCTATTACAAAGCAATTTGACAATGATGAAATTTGAAAATTGTTACCAATTCCTGACATTGGCCCACCCTGAGGTACTATGTATTTAAACTTATCTAAAAGTTGAAATATTTCTTCTTCGGTTAATGGTTTGGGATATTTATTTTCTATTCTTGATATTTCTCTTGCAAGTCTCCAATGCATATCGGCAGGAGTCAATTCATACAAATTGCCTTCAGAATCTTTAAGCGCATATTTATTTAAAAAAACACTAGCTGCCAATTCGTCCCCATTAAAATATTCTGTTGATGCCATTAAAGCGGTTTCGTAGTCTATTTTTTTTTGTTTAGAGGAGACTATATCGTTTAAAAGTGTGTTTTTTGTTTTTGTTTCTTCCATATTATACGTTAATTAACCACACAAAAAATCAAAAATGGTTTTTATTCAGTCATTTTAGGTTAAAATTTATAAATTCCGGCGTAAAATTATATGATATATTTGAATTATTTTAATATTTGAATATATTTTTTAAAAAAAAATTTATTATTCGATTTCATACATAAAAATTTATATAATACTTCAAAACAATTTAACATTTTTTTTAATATAAATTTTTAAATTTTCATTTTCATAAACAATTAATAATTCCTATTGAAATACATATATAAATTTCGTAATTTGTTTTCAAACACACTTTTAACTGTTTTATTTATAATAATTTAACTAAAAAATTCATGGATTCTGTGTTGTTTTCAATAAGAAATTTAGAGTTTTTTAAACGATTTTACATTTTTTTCGTTTACTGAAATAAGAAATGTGATTTGATTGTATTTTAAAATTTGTCCCGTTTCGTGCAAACACTATTTAAAAATTATGTACGTTTGTATTTCAGATTTATTTAGAAATTTTAAGTTTCAGTAAAAAAATTAAAAAATGAAGAACATTAAATATATAATAGCGATTATTTTATTCGGTTATACAATTTCATACTCACAGGAATATCACATAGGTATCAAAGGAGGTATGAATTTTTCCACTATAAAAGGGGTGCCGGAAGCAGGAGTAGATGAAAAATACTCTTATACAAATGGTTTTCACTTCGGAATTGAGGGATTGTATTCAATGAATGATTATTTTAGTTTGGGAACAGGTATAATGTATACTCAAATCGGATCAAAATATATTTATGAAGGTCCGGGATATTATGTTTTTCCCGAAGAAGGATACTATTTGCTAAAAAGCGATCATGTTACATACAAAATGAATATCTCCAATTCGTATATAAATCTACCTTTGAATTTGTATTTTAGACCTATTGATAAATTTGAATTGAAATTTGGCGGATATCTTGGATTTCTGATCAATCCAACTGCTACAGGAAAAATGTCATTTGGTAATAAATTCAATCAGCAATTGAAATATAATTATTATTCAGATAAAACTCCATCGATCTATGGTTATAGAGATGGATATCTACGTGTTAAAACTTATGATGAAGATAACAATGAAATAATAAGACAAACACGAAAAGTGGCAAATGCTTATTACCAGTACAAACCGGAAGAATATAAAGACGAATCATTTTATAATGTAGTAGATTATGGAATTAATATCGGTGCCAATTATTATTTCAATTCAAGTTTATATATCGGAATCAATCTTCAATACGGATTGGCGGATATCACCAATAATAAACTTGACAGATCGTTAAAATCCCTTGTTGATGACGGAGACCTTTTTCTCAATAATAACGATCATTATATTTACAGGGAAGACTTTGATACGAATTACAATATTCAAACTTCTGTTGGGTTTAGGTTTTAATTTTTATCCAACAGTTCCATTTTTTCCATTAATTGTTCCCAATGAGTTTCTAACCGGGCAATTTCTTTGTTCAATGAATCCAATTTAGAACTTAATTCAGCTATTTTATCCGGATTTTCTTCAGTGTTAAGTTCAAAAATTTTCATTATTTCTTCTTTTTCCTCTTCTTTACTTTCTATGGATTTCAGTGTTCTGTTTATTTCGTTATTGATTTGTTTCTTTTCTTTTCGTAACAGATTTTTAGTATCAGTTGATTTTTTTTCTGTCGTTTTGTTTTCAACAGACTTTTTTTCTTGTTTTATGTAGTTACGATATTCAGTAAATGTACCGTTAAAATCTTTTATTTTGCCATCACCGGTCATTATAAAAAGATGATCCGTAAGTTTATCCATAAAATATCTGTCGTGAGTAATGATTATCAGATTTCCCTTAAATCCTAAAAGATACTCTTCCAAAATATTCAAAGTGATGATATCCAAATCATTGGTAGGTTCGTCAAGGATAAGGAAATTGGGATTTTTCATCAATACCTTCAGCAGTTGAAGTCTTCTTTTTTCGCCACCGCTTAACTGGGAAATATATATCTGTTGATGTTTTCGTGAAAACAGAAATTTTTCCAGTAATTGTTCTGCTGTCAGTTTTCTTCCATTGGACATAGGCAAATATTCAGCTATATCCCGAATCAGATCTATGACGGTTTTGTCTTGGGTCAGATCCAAGCCCTGCTGTGCAAAATAACCGAATTGTACCGTTTCACCGATAACCACTTTTCCGCTATCCGGTTTTAGCAATTTCATTATAATATTTATAAAAGTGGACTTTCCCACTCCATTATCACCTACAATTCCAAGTTTTTCAAACCGCTTAAATTTATAACTGAAATCTTCTAATATTTTTAAATCGCCATAAGATTTATCAATATTATAAAGTTCCAGAATTTTACCACCAAGCCTTTTTGTTTCGATATCAATACTTATAGCATCGTTGTAAATGGCTTTACTTGCTTTTTCTTTGATTTGTTGAGCCCGGTCGATTCTGGATTTTGATTTTGTTCCGCGTGCTTTCGGTTGTCGTCTCAACCATTCCAGTTCTTTTTTATAGAGTTTTTTAAGTTTATCAACCGTTATTGCTTCATTATGTGTTCTTTCGGCTTTCTTTTCAAGATAAGACGAATAATTACCGGAATAGACATAAAGATTACCTCTATCCAACTCCACTATTCTATTGCAGGTGTTCTCAAGAAAATAACGATCATGAGTAACCATAAAAAGAGTAAGGTTTTTATTTCCCAAATAATCTTCCAGCCATTCGATCATATCGATATCCAAATGGTTTGTGGGTTCATCGAGGATTACAAATTCCGGATTTTTAATTATTAATTTTGCTAGCGCCAATCTTTTTTTCTGACCACCAGAAATTTGATTGATTTTTTTATCAAGTTCAGGTATTTTCAATTTGAATAATACCTCTTTTATTTCGTTTTCAATATTCCAGGCTTTGAGGTCTTCCAGTTGGGCAATAGCTTTTTCCAAAGCAATACTATCGTTTCTGACTAAAGCTTCTTCGTATTTTTTTATCGCTATTATTTTGGGGTCATCCATATCAAAAATAGAATCTATCAATGTGGATTCTCCGTCAAAATACGGTTCTTGTTTCAAAAAGGCTATAGAGATATCTTTATTTACAAGAATTTTTGAATTTTCTCCTTCAGCATTTTCTTCTCCGGATATTACCCGCAACAAAGTTGACTTACCACTACCGTTTTTTGCTATCAATCCTATTTTATCACCTTTATTAATACTGAGATTTATATTTTCAAAAAGAATTTTATCTCCGTAGGATTTACTCACATTTTCTAAAAGGAGGTAGTTCATATTAAACTTGGTTTATAAAATTTTGCATAAAAATAGTTGGCAAGCTGTAGATATTGTTATGTACCTGAATTTCAGATTATAAATACTTGTCTATCCATTCTCCAAGCAAATTCATCAATATGGGTTCTGATTTTTTCACGGTATTGACAACATCTTGATGAGTGGTTTTTTTTATTCTCTCCGGAGGGTAACAATCATTGGAAATCATTGAAAATCCTCCTACTTTGATGCCACCTTGTACAGCTGCTATTGTTTCCAGAACAGTGGACATTCCTATCAAATCACCCCCCATACGGTAAATCATAGTATATTCCGCCGTGGTTTCCAGACTTGGTCCTTGAAAAGCAAGATAAATACCTTCCTTTAAGTTGTAATTTTGTCTTTTTGCTATTTCTTTTATCTGTTTTCTGAATTCCGGATCATAAGCTTTCGACATATCGGGAAAACGAGGACCGAAATCAACTGATTCTTTCCCTCTCAATGGATTGTCGGGTATCATATTGATATGATCTTTTAACAAGATTACATCTCCTGCATTAAAATCTGGATTTATACCTCCTGCAGCATTGGTCAAAATCAGATGTTTGGTTCCCATTATTTGCAATATCCTGATAGGAAAAGTTATTTCTTGTGCAGAGTATCCTTCATAATAATGAAATCTTCCGGAAAAGATATAAACCCCCTTGCCTTTACTTTTACCGATAACCAATTCCCCTTTATGATTAGCGACCGTGCTAACGGGAAAATTAGGGATTTCAGAATATGGAATTGAAGCATCAATTTCATCAAATAACTCCTCGCTGCTTAAACCCGAACCAAATACTATCGCCAAATCCGGCATAATTGAAGTTTTCGATTCAATATATTTTATAGATTTTTTTACCTTTTTTAGTATATTTTTCATGATTTTCTGTTTGAAAACGGTCAAAATTAAAACTTTATCAATAATTTAATGCTAAATCTTGAATAAATATTATAAAAGTAGTATATTTGCGGCAGAAATATCGGGAGAGGGAACAGATTTGTTCCCTCTTTTTTGTAAAACTATGGCAATTATAGATAAAATAACAAAAGTAATAGAAGAAAAACTGTCAGAAGATGGTTTTGAGGATTGTTATATCGTTGATATTAAAATCGGTCAAAAACCCAGAGTTAAAGTCTTTGTAGATTGTGATTCAGGTGTTCCAATTCGCAAATGTGTTAGTATCAGTAGAAGAATTGAGCATTTTTTGGATGAGACATTATTGCTGGGTGAAAAATACGTATTGGAAGTTTCATCCCCCGGATTAGACAGACCTTTGGTAAAAAGACAATACAAAAAAAATATCGGTAGGGATTTGAAAGTGTTATTAAAAGAAGAAGAAGATACTAAAATAACAGGAACGCTGATTTCCGTTGATGAAAATAGTATTGTTTTGGATGTTAAGGAAAAAAAAGAAAGCAAACAGATTGAATTGCCATTTGAGAATATAAAAGAAGCAAAAGTAATTATAAAATTTAATAAAAATAAAAAATGAATTTAATAGAATCGTTTTCTGAATTCAAAGCCGGAAAAAATATAGACCGGCCTACTTTAGTCAGGGTTTTGGAAGATGTGTTTCGTACACTTATTAAAAAAAGGTATGGTTCGGATGATAATTTTGAAGTCATTGTTAATACAACCAATGGGGACCTTGAATTGTGGAAAGTAAGAGAAGTTGTTCCCGATGGTGAAGTTACAGATGAATTAACACAGATTTCATTTTCCGAAGCACAATTGATAGATGAGGATTATGAAGTTGGAGAAGAGTGTTATGAAAAAATCGATGTTGAAGATTTCGGAAGAAGAGCTATTATGGCCGCCCGTCAAACATTGGTTTCGAGAATCACTGAACTTGAAAAAGAAGATATTTACAAAAAATATAAAGGAAGAATAGGAGAATTGGTATTGGGAGAAGTTGGACAGATAATGAAAAGAGAACTTTTGGTCATCGATGATGCTACAGGCAATGAATTGATTATGCCAAGAAACGAAATGATTAAAGGTGATTTTTTCCGTAAAGGTGATATGATAAAGGCGGTTATCAAAGATGTAGAGATGAAAAATAATAGTCCGATTATTATTATTTCGCGTACAGACAGTACTTTCCTTGAAAAACTGATGGAACAAGAAGTTCCTGAAATAGAAGACGGATTAATTACAATAAAAAATATTGTAAGAATTCCCGGTGTAAGAGCTAAAGTAGCAGTGGAATCTTATGATGACCGTATAGATCCCGTAGGTGCATGTGTCGGAATGAAAGGTTCAAGAATCCATGGTATCGTCAGAGAATTGAGAAATGAGAACATAGACATTATCAATTTCACAAACAATACAACCCTTTATATTCAACGATCACTTACACCTGCTAAGGTATCCAGCATAGATCTGGATGATGAAAACAAAAGAGCAGCTGTTTATCTTAAACCTGATCAAGTGTCTTTGGCAATCGGTAAGAATGGAGCAAATATCAAATTGGCTAGTAAATTGACCGGATATGAAATCGATATATACAGAGAAGTGGATGAAACAATAGTTGATGATGTTGATTTAGATGAATTCAAAGATGAAATAGATGAGTGGATCATTGATCAATTCAAAAATATAGGTTGTGATACCGCAAGAAGCGTATTGGAATTGAGCAGAGAGGAATTATTGAGAAGAACAGATTTGGAAGAAGAGACAATTGATGAAGTATTGAGTATATTACAATCTGAATTTGAAGATAATCAATAAAAAAACATTAATTTAAAGTAAAATATATTAAGAATTAAATATTAAGAATGCCATATAAGTTATTTAAAATAGCAAAGGAGCTGAATGTTGCCACAAGTACGATTGTAGAATATCTTAATTCTCAGGGATATGAGATAGAGAACAAACCGACGGCAAAAATTTCCGATGAAATACATGAGATTTTATTGGACAGGTTTAGTAGTGCTATGGACGAAAAGGAAAAAGCCGAAGCCTTATTGGAAGAAAGAAGGAAAAGAAAAGAGAAAGATATAAAGGCTCAAGAAAAAAAGGAAGAGAAGAAAATCGTTAAAGAAGAACCTAAAAAAGTAGAGGTCTCAAAGAAAATTGAAGAAAAGAAGGCTAAGGAAGAGAAAAAAGAAGAACCAAAAGAAGAAAAAGATGAAAAAACTGTCCAGGGACTTAAAGTGGTAGGAAAAATAGATTTGGACCAGCTAAAGAAGAAAAAGAAAAAGAAGACTGAAAAAGAAGAACCTATAAAAGTAGAAGAAAAAGTAGAGAAAAAAGAAGCTATAAAAGAAGACAAAATAGTTGAGGAGAAAAAGCTTGAAAAAGAAACTCCCGTTTCTGAAAAGAAAGATGAACCTAAAAAGGAAGACAAAGATGAAAATTTGATCAGGATGAAAACTCCTGAGTTAAGGGGATTAAAACAACTCGGTAAAATAGATTTATCTAAATTTGAAAAGAAAAAACCGGCTAAAGAAAAGAAAAAAGAAGATAAAACAACAAAACCGGGTACAGCAGATAGCAATACTAAAAGGAAAAGAAGAAGAAAAAGAAGAAAAATTAATCCGGATCAGGTATTAAGACATCAAAAAAACAAAGGCAAAAAAACGGGTGATGATGTTAAAGAGATTTCAGAAAAAGAAATCGAAGATAAAATCAAAGCTACTATTGCCAAATTGAAGACAGGTGTCAAAAGTAAAAGGCAAAAGATCAGAAAAGAAAGCAAGATTAGCAAAAGAGAAAAAGCAGAAGTATCTGAAGCTATCGAAAATAATAAATTATTAGAAGTTAGTGAATTTATTACGGTATCTGAATTGGCAAGTGTTATGAATGTGCCGGTTACCGATATTATTATGACCTGTATGAATCTGGGGGTAATCGTATCTATAAACCAAAGAATAGAAAAAGATATAATAGAACTCGTAACGGAAGAATATGGTTTTGAAGTTAAGTTTATTGCGGCTGATGAAATAGATGACTTTTCAGATGATATTATTGACTCGGAAGAAGATCTTCAACATAGAGCTCCGATTGTTACCGTTATGGGACATGTCGATCATGGAAAAACTTCACTGCTTGACTTTATCAGAAAAGAAAATGTTGTTGATGGAGAAGCAGGTGGTATAACCCAGCATGTCGGTGCTTATGAAGTGAATTTAGGTCCTGAAAAAACAATAACATTTTTGGATACTCCCGGTCACGAAGCATTTACTGCGATGAGAGCCAGAGGAGCAAAAGTAACCGATATCGTAATTATCGTTATCGCAGCTGATGACAAGATAATGCCCCAAACAAAAGAAGCAATCAGCCACTCTCAAGCAGCAGGCGTATCGATGATATTTGCTATAAATAAAATCGATAAACCGGGTGCCGATCCGGAAAGAATAAAACAGGAATTAGCATCTATGAATCTTTTAGTGGAAGAATGGGGTGGAAAATATCAATCTCAGGATATTTCAGCAAAAACAGGGATAGGTGTTGATGAATTGTTGGAAAAAGTATTTCTGGAAGCCGAAATGCTGGAATTGAAAGCTAATCCTAACAGAATATCAATTGGTACTGTACTCGAAGCTACCTTGGACAAAGGAAAGGGATATGTAACCAACCTTTTGGTGCAAAACGGAACTCTTAAAATCGGCTCTGTTATTGTTGCCGGATCATATTACGGCAAAGTCAAAGCCATGTTTGATGATACCGGAAAAAGAATTAAAAAAGCCGGTCCGTCAAAACCGGTAAAAGTCTTAGGAATGAATGGTGCTGCCCAAGCAGGTGAAAGATACAAAGAATTTGAAAATGAAAAAGAAGCAAAGAATATAGCTGCGAAAATTGCTATGATTACCAGAGAACAACAAAGCCGGTCGAAGAAAAGAATCAGTTTGGAAGAAATCGGACGAAGATTGCAAATGGATGATTTCAAAGAACTTAATCTCATCGTTAAAGCTGATATGGACGGTACAGCAGAAGCTTTGGCGGATTCTCTGATCAAATTATCGATTCCCGAATTACAAGTTAATGTTATACACAAAGGCGTAGGTCAGATATCCGAATCGGATGTTCTTCTGGCATCAGCTTCAAACGGAATCATTATTGGATTTCAGGTACGACCTTCGGCTAATGCACGTAGAATAGCAGAAAAAGAAGGAATAGACATAAAAACATATTCCATTATTTATGAAGCTATAGATCAGGTGAAACTCGCTATGAAAGGTATGCTTGAACCAACTCAGGAAGAAAAAATAAAAGGCTTGGTGGATGTAAGAGAAATATTCAAGATCAGCAAAGTGGGAACTATCGCAGGTTGCTATGTTCAAGAAGGAACAATCGACAGAAATTCTTATGTACGGGTTATTAGAAATGGTATCGTAGTATATCCAACCAAAGAAAACCAAAAAGTCACATTGAGTTCGTTAAAAAGATTTAAAAATGACGTCAAAGAAGTCAAAACCGGAATGGAATGCGGTCTTATGATTGAGAATTTTAACGATATTAAAGTAGGTGATCAGGTTGAATCATTCGAAATAATAAATATAGAAAAAGAATTGGATTAACCAGGACAATTTATGCTTTTAACGTTATGTAGATGTTATGCATCGAAATACGCAAACAGATACTTATAAAAACAACAATGTGAATAAAACAGATATTCGTATTTTTTCTCTTCCTGAATTGGAAAATATAGTGCAGGCTTATGGTGAGCCAAAATTCAAAGCCAAACAAATATATCAGTGGATATGGCAAAAAAGAGCTTTGGATTTTGATGAAATGACAAACTTGTCAAAAAACCTGAGAGAAAAACTTAAAGAGTCATACTCATTTAATAAATTACAAAATGTCCATCAACAAATAAGCCTTGACGGTACCATAAAAACCGGATGGAAACTGGAAGATGATTCTATTATCGAATCCGTATTGATACCGGTACCAAGAGATAATCGATATACCTTGTGCGTCAGCTCACAGGTAGGTTGCAGTCTTGATTGTAAGTTTTGCGCCACCGGAAAACTCAAAAAAGTCAGAAACCTTAAAGATTATGAGATAGTCGAGCAGTTTTATAAGGTAAATGAACAATCCATTGAAAATTACGGACATAAACTTACTAATATCGTTTATATGGGTATGGGCGAACCCTTATTGAATTACAACAATGTAATAAAAAGCATTGATAAGATTACAAATCCAAATGCTGCCGGATATTCTATGAGAAGAATAACCATCAGTACAGCAGGTATAGTAAAAGGTATAAACAGACTGGCAGATGACAATATGAAAGTGAATATAGCTTTGTCACTGCATGCAGCAGATGATAAGAAAAGAAATATTCTCATGCCGATAAATGAAACCAATAAATTAAAAGATGTAATAAAAAGCCTTATCAATCTCTATGATAAAACAAAAGTAAAGATAAGTTATGAATATATAATGTTCAAAGACTTCAATGATAGTTTGGACGATGCCGAAAAACTATACAAACTGACAAAATATTTCCCCGTTAAAGTAAATATTATAGAATACAATTATGTCGAGGGTGTGGATTTGAAAAAATCCGGTGATGATAAAGTCAACCGGTTTGCTAAATACTTGGTAGATAAAGGGGTGATGGCTACCGTACGCAGAAGCAGAGGCAAAGATATAGATGCCGCATGCGGTCAATTGGCAAATAAAGTGGAAAAATAACTTTAAATACCGGAAATTCTTCCGGAATATCAAAATTTCAGTTATTAAATGCAACGAAAAAGGTTTTAGATCGTAATATGTATTAGATTCAGTCAAATAAAGGTTGTTAACATTAATTAGATTGATAATTTGATAATTTCTAAATCGGAATAATGAAAAAATCCCTCCTTGTTTTATTACTCACATTATCTTTTCTGAAAATTTTTGCACAAAAATATACTATCAGCGGTTATGTCGAAGATCTACAAACCGGAGAAAAACTTATATCGGCTTATGTTTTTGATGAGGTTTCCAAAAAAGGAACAGTAACCAATACTTATGGTTTTTATAGTATCACTTTGCCTAAAGATAGTGTTAAACTGGTATGTTCATATCTGGGATATTCGCCTTTGGTAAAAATAGTTTATTTGAAAAAAAATATTAAACTGGATTTTAAATTATCTCTAACTAATGAATTGCAAGAAATAGAAATAACCGGTGAACGCGTTGAAAAAATAGAGGAAAAATCCCAAATGAGTCAGGTGGATGTTCCGGTAAAACAAATAAAATCCCTACCTGCCCTTTTTGGTGAAGTAGATGTTCTGAAAACATTGCAATTATTGCCAGGTGTACAAGCGGGAACTGAAGGAACAAGCGGCTTATACGTCAGAGGTGGAAGCCCGGATCAAAATCTTGTTTTACTCGATAATGTTCCAGTCTATAATGTATCGCATTTTCTCGGTATTTTCTCGGTATTCAACGCTGATGCTTTGAAAAACGTAAGTATCACCAAAGGCGGTTTTCCTGCCAGGTACGGAGGCAGATTGTCTTCTATTATCGATATAAATATGAAGGATGGTAATATGAAAGAATATCATGGTAACGGTTCGATAGGCAATATCACTTCAAAGCTTATGATCGAAGGACCGGTTATCAAAGATAAGGCATCTTTTATCGTCAGCGGAAGACGAACTTATGCAGATTTCTTTTTGAGACCTCTAATAAAAAGAGCTGCTAGTGCCGAAGGAGAGTCATTTGACCTGAAATTGTATTTTTATGATCTGAACGCTAAAGCAAATTATATAATCAATGACAAAAATAGACTTTATTTGAGTTTTTATTCGGGAAATGATGTGTTCGGATTTGAAAATAAAGAGAAATATAAAAAAAATATTTCCGAAAATGCAGGAGGAATAAACTGGGGCAACACCATATTGGCATTGAAATGGAATAATCAAATAAATCCGAAATTGTTCTTAAACTCAACAGTAACATATAGCAATTTTACTACTTTGTTCAAAGCAGAATACAGTGATACCGATCTTGAAAATAATAAAAAGTCTGGCTTTTATGCCAAATATTCTTCAGGAATAAAAGATTATGCTGCAAAAATGGATTTTGATTACCTGCCTCTTCCCAATCACTATATAAAATTCGGTGCAGGATTTATCAACCATACGTATAATCCAGGTGTATTGAATCTAAAAGCAGAAAACAATTCTTTTATATTAGATACATTGTTGGGTTATAATAAATCACAATCACAGGAATTTAACGTTTATTTTGAAGATGATATTAAATATGGCAATCTGAAAGCCAATGTAGGTCTACATTTTTCCGCATTTAAAACAGGTAAAAAGTTTTATAATTCCCTGCAACCTCGAATCGGTTTAAGATATTTGCTTGGAAATGGAATTGCCCTTAAGGGTTCTTTTGCTAAAATGAAGCAATATATCAATCTGCTGACCAGTGAATCTATATCCACACCCCTGGATCTTTGGGTACCGAGTACCGACCAAATAAAACCGCAATATTCCCGGCAGGAAGCATTGGGTATTGCAAAAACATTTGCAAATGACATTGAATTCAGTTTGGAAGGATATTATAAAAAAATGGAAAATGTGATTTCTTACCGTCCCGGATCGAGTTTTTTGGGAGAAGTACCGGGCGAAATAGCATGGGAAAGCAAAGTCGTGCAAGGAGATGGTCAATCTTACGGTATAGAACTTTTATTACAAAAAAAACGCGGTGAATTTTCAGGTTGGATAGCATATACCTTGTCTTGGAACTGGCGACAATTTGACGAAATAAACGGAGGAGAAAAGTATCCTTTCAAATATGATAAAAGACATGATTTTGCCGTTGTAGGAACATATAATATTTCAAAAAATATAGTCTTTTCAGCAAGCTGGATTTACAGTACCGGAAATGCTGTATCTATTCCGGTATTTAAATATCCTTACAAAATAACCAATTCCGTATCCGGAAAACCTAATATATATTATGAAATAGAAAGTCTGGGTAAAAAGAATTCATTTAGAATGTCGGATTCCCACAGACTTGATATTTCAGTAGAATTTCATAAGAAAAAGAAAAAATGGGAACGTGCATGGGTTATCGGTATTTACAATACATATAATCATAAAAATCCTTTTTTTATGATAAGCGATTATGACTATAATAGAGAAAAGATAGTTTATAAAGAGGTAAGTTTATTACCGGTATTACCATTTATATCTTATCAATTTAAATTTTAAAAAGATGAAACATATAAAATTTATAATATCATTATTGGTTTTAATAGGAATTTTTTATTCTTGTGATGAAGATTCCTTTACAACGATAAAAGAACTAAAATTGCCTGAACATGAAAAAAAATTAGCTGTTTTTTCTAAAATATACGGTTCCAACTGCGAAATATTTGTCAGTCATAGCAAATCCAGTGATGATACAAGCAATTATAAACTGATAAAAGCAAATATCATTTTACGAAAAAACAATAAAGAATTCTTTAGTTTTGTCTATCCCGACGATATGATAGTAGGTGGATTTATTAGTCCCACAATACAATTACCACAAAGTGTAAATAAAGGAGAAAAATATACCCTGGAAGTAATATCTGATGAATTGGGAACAGCAAAAGCAAGTCAGACAGTACCCCGGATCCCCGTTATTACGGATATTTCCTACAAAGAAAAATTTTATATAGAAAAATATGATACACTTGATCAACTTGAATTTAAAATTGTTGATCCCGGAAATGAAGAAAATTTTTATTTTTTTAATTTCAGACCAACAACATACACAATAAAAAAATATCACTTGTATTTGTCAACGCAAACAGACGACCCTATTATCAAAAGTACATACCGGGATACTGAAAATGGTTTTATCATTTCCGATAAAACATTTGATGGAGAAAAAAGAAATATTACCATGAAATTAGGATATTATCTCAATTCTCCCTCAACCGGCGAAAATGTATCTTTCGATACTATTTTGATTAATATCAAAGGATTATCAAAGGATTATTACAACTTTCTTATTTCAAAAATCCAATATGATCAATCCGGTGAAAACCCATTTGCCGAACCTGTCAATATTTACAGTAATATAGAAAATGGTTACGGATTGTTTTCAATCGAAAACCCTGAATTAAAAGTTTTAAAACTTAAATAAATATTTATATTGTAATTTATATTTATAAAAAGCAATAATATATATTTTGATACCCCGAATAATAAACTTTGTGTAATTTTGTAAACTGCTGCTAATTGCAAGTAGAAAAAATGATAAAAGAAAAATTATGAAAGGTTTGTTAACAATCGGATTATTGATAATGTCAAATACATTTATGACTATCGCCTGGTATGGTCATTTGAAATTTACCGAGTGGAAGTGGTTTAATAAATTAGGTTTAATTTCAATTATTTTGATAAGCTGGGGAATCGCTTTATTCGAATATTTGTTTCAGGTGCCTGCAAATAGAATTGGTTATAATGGTAACGGAGGTCCGTTTTCCCTTGTTCAGCTAAAAGTCATACAGGAAGTAATAACATTAATTGTTTTCAGTTTGTTTACTTTATTGATCTTCAAAAATCAATCTATTAAATGGAATCATCTTGTTGCTTTTGTTTTTATAATCTTAGCGGTTTATTTTATGTTTAAGGAATAGAATTTCTCTTTGCATTAAAATCAATATTAATCTTGAAAAAAAACTGGTTAGCACATATTTTTCTCCTTGGAGCAGCATTGATATATGGTGCAAATTATTCAATTGCTAAAATCGTACTTGACGGAAAATTTATTTCACCGATGGGACTGGTTCTTTTCCGTATTTTAACAGCGTTTATTATCTTTACCGTATTTCATATTTTATATATTAAGGAAAAAATTGATAAAAAAGATATCCCTAAAATTTTATTGGTTTCTCTATTTGGTATCGTGATAAATCAAAGTTTTTTTATAGTAGGATTAAAACATACGGTTCCAATTAATGCCGCATTATTATTGACGGTTGTTCCTATTCTTGTGTTTGTCTTTTCGGCAATATTATTGAAAGAAAAAATAAGTTTTCTTAAAATAACCGGCATTTTAACCGCATTTGCCGGTGTTCTTTTGATTATTCTTAATAAAGGAGATATACGATTTAGCTATTCCAATATGAAAGGTGATATTCTGGTATTTCTCAATTCGGTATCTTATGCACTTTATTTGGTAAAAGTAAAGCCCCTGCTAAAAAAATATAATCCCATTACTATTACAAAATGGATGTTTTTCTTCGGAATGATAATTATAACTCCATTCGGAATCAATGGAGCATTGAATGCAAATTGGGCATTATTTGATACTCAGGTTTGGATCTCATTTTTTTACGTTTTGATATTTACCACCTTTTTAGCTTATCTCTTCAATATTTTGGCACTAAAAAGAGTAAATCCCTCTATCGTAGGTGTCTATGTTTATCTGCAACCGGTTTTAGCAACCATTATCGCTCTTTTGCTGGGAAAAGACAGCCTCTCCGTTATAAAAATAGTATCTGCCCTTTTGATATTTACCGGAGTTTACCTGGTAAGTTCGGCAGGAAAAAAAACATAATGATATATTTGTTATAATTATTAATATGATAAAATCTTCAAAATCACCCCCGGTTAATGTCATTTTGTCAGTATTTCCGCAATGGTATATATTTTGCAACCTCTATTCAAAAATATAATACTATGGCAAAGAAAGAAATAAAACATAAGAAAGGACAAATTGGCGTTAGTGCAGAAGACATATTCCCTTTAATAAAGAAATTTCTATATACTGATCAGGAGATATTTCTAAGGGAATTGATAGCCAATGCTATTGATGCAAGTACAAAATTAAATGCCTTAGCTTCAAAAGGTGATTTCAACGGAGAACTCGGAGATATGACGATAGATGTCATTCTTGATGAAAAAGCTAAAACAATCACGATAAAAGACAGAGGAATTGGAATGACTGAAGAAGAGGTAATCAAATACTTAAATCAGGTGGCTTTTTCTTCTGCAAAAGAGTTTTTGGAAAAATATTCGGGAGAAAATCTTATCGGACATTTCGGTCTTGGATTTTACAGTGCATTTATGGTTGCAGACAAAGTAGAGGTAAGAACCAAATCATACAAGGAAGATGCAAAAGCTGTAAAATGGGAATGCGACGGTACGCCTGAATATATACTTGAAGAGATCGATAAAAAAGACAGGGGCACTGAAATAATTCTTCATATCGGTGAAGAGGGAAAAACTTATCTTAATAAAGACAGAATTCAAGAATTGCTGGATAAATATTGCAAATTTCTGCCTGTGCTGATTAGATTTGGAAAGAAAAAGATATATAAAACGGAAGGAGAAGGTGATGATGCCAAACAAATCGAAGAAGAAGTTGATAATATCATAAATAACCCTCATCCTATTTGGAAAAAATCACCGACTGAACTCAAAGATGAAGATTACAAGAATTTCTACCATGAAATGTTTCCGGATAGCTTCAATGATCCGGTATTCTGGATTCATCTGAAAATGGATTATCCGTTCAATCTAACAGGGATTCTGTATTTTCCCAAAATAACCAATAATTTTGATGTTCAAAAAAGTAAAATCCACTTATATAGCAATCAGGTATTTGTTACAGATGACGTAAGAGCGATTGTTCCGGAATTTTTAATGTTGCTACACGGAGTTATAGATTCTCCGGATATACCTCTTAATGTATCCAGAAGCCAGCTTCAAAATGATCATCGTGTAAGAAAAATAACTTCTTATATCACAAAGAAAGTAGCCGACAAGCTCAATGATATTTTCAAAAATGACCGTAAGGAATTTGAAAATAAATGGGAAGACATAAGCACTTTTATAAAATACGGAATGATCACCGATGATAAATTTCATCAAAAAGCCATCAATTTTGCATTATTGAAAGATGTGGACGGAAATTTTTATACTTTTGATGAATACAAGAAAAAAATCGAATCAAACCAAAAAGATAAATACGATAAACTTGTATTTATCTATACCAACGACAAACAGGCTCAACACTCATACATCGAATCAGCCAAAGAACAAGGTTATAATGTATTGTTGATGGATAATATAATGGATGTTCACTTTGTACAATTCATGGAAACAAAAGAAACTAATATCACATTCGTAAGAGTAGATTCCGAAACTGCTGATAATCTTGTACAAAAAGATGAAAAGAAAGAATCCGTATTGTCGGAAAAACAACAGGAAAAAGTAAAAGAAATATTTACTTCTTCCCTGAAAGAAGATAGTAAATATATTGAATTGAAAGCATTGTCTCCGGATGAATTACCGGTTTTGATTACCAAACCGGAATTTATGCGAAGAATGAAAGAAATGCAACAATATCAAAATATGGGATTAGGGGAAATGCCCGAAACATATAATATTATTGTGAATACAAACAATCCGCTTATCGCAGAAAAACTTGTCAATATGAAAAGTGCGGATAAAAAGGAAAGATTTGCAAATTATCTTTACAATCTGGCTAAACTAAATCAAAATATGCTTACCGGAGAAGAAATGACTAAATTTGTAAAAACAAGCGTAGAATTCTTGAAATAATAACGTTTTTTGAACAGACAAGAAAAAGGATTTTTCCTCGTGAAAAATCCTTTTTTTATTTCTTTTAACCCGATTATTCAAAACGTGAGTAAAAAGAATGATCAAACTTACATTCAAACTTTTTTTACCAAAATATCGCCTGTCATTTCTTTGGGTATCTCCATATCAACAAGAGATAAAATGGTGGGTGCTATATCAGACAATTTTCCATCCCTTATGGTAAAGTCATTGACATTTTCATTTGTAACAAAAATAAAAGGAACGGGATTCATGGAGTGAGCCGTATTGGGAGTGCCATCGGGATTTCGCAAATTATCTGCATTACCATGATCTGCTGTGATTATTAACATATAATCGTGTTGCAATGCTTTTTCAACCAACCTTCTCAGGTTTTTATCCACTGCTTCCACTGCTTTTTTGGCTGCTTCAAAATCACCGGTATGCCCGACCATATCACCATTTGCATAATTCAATACAATCAAATCCGGTTGGTTTCCATCAATTTCTTTTACAATAGCATCCGTCACTTCAAATGCACTCATTTCAGGTTTTAAATCATAAGTTGCAACCTTGGGCGAAGGAATAAGTATTCTTTTTTCTCCCGGAAATTCCTCTTCCCTTCCACCCGAAAAGAAAAATGTAACATGGGCATATTTTTCGGTTTCCGCTATTCTAACCTGGGATCTACCTGCTTTAGAATAAACTTCTCCAATAGTATTTTTCAAATTGTCTTTGCTGAATACCACATGTATATCCTTAAACGAATCATCATAAGCAGTCATGGTAGCAAAGTATAAATTCAATTTTTCCATGTGAAAGCCGGTAACATTATCCTGACTCAAAACATAGGTTAATTCCCGTGGTCGATCCGACCTGAAATTGAAAAACAAGACGGCATCTCCATCCTCTATTGTTCCGATAGGATCTCCTGCTCCGTCATGCATTACAACAGGTTTTATAAATTCATCCGTAACTCCGTTTCTATACGAAGTATTTACGGCAAACATGGGATTTCTCGCTTCTTCTCCTTCACCAAGAACCATTGCATCGTATGCTTCTTTTATTCTTTCCCATCTTTTATCCCTATCCATTGCATAAAAACGTCCTGATATTGTTGCTATTTTTACATTATTTTTACCATCAATAAAATTCATCAATTCCTCGATATAATCTTTTCCGCTGTGAGGATCCGTATCCCTTCCATCCATAAAAGCATGTATGTAAACCGGTATATTTTGTTTATTGAAAATATCTATTAAACCAAATAAATGTTTAATATGCGAATGAACTCCTCCATCGGATAAAAGACCTAATAAATGAACAGGTTTATTATTATTTTTAGCATAAGAAATCATTTCTTTGATTACTTCATTCCTTTCCAATTCTCCCGATTCAATAGCCTTATTGATCTTTACCAAATCCTGATAAACAATTCTACCTGCACCTATATTCATATGCCCTACTTCGGAATTGCCCATTTGACCATCGGGTAAACCTACATATTCTCCATAAGTTTTTAGCTCGGAATTGGGATAATCTTTCAATAAATAATCATAAAACGGAGTATTCCCCTGAGCAATAGCATCCACATCCGGATTGGGGCCCTTTCCCCATCCATCCATTATTATAAGAGCAAATTTTTTATTTTTTGTCATTCTTTTCTTTTTGTAATATTAAACAATACAAAAATATAAATGTTGAAAATCCCAAAGTTTTATTCTTCTTGCTTATACTTCGTTTTTTCACGCAAATAATCTAATCCGTAAGAATGCTTTTTAACAAACTTTGATTAAAAAGAATAGTCGAAGTCTGGTTCGGTGAGTAATATCTTTCTTTTCACAATTCCAATACTGCAAATTCCGCCCCTTTAGAAAAGCTTTCTTTAGCCAATTCCGCCGTTTCTTTTATTGTAGTCACAATATCCCGGTATTTGAAATTCAATTTCTCTTTGGATTTGCTATTATCATACAAGGATTCAAAAAAAGCATTTTTAATCGATTGAGAACTCATATTGGAATTGTACCCCGGAAAAAAACTGATAAGGTCAATAAAAAAAGCGGCAATATTAACAATTGATTTGGAAAGCTTTTTATCCGGTGGTTTTTTGTCAAGACCAATAGCTATTTCTTTTAATAATTTTTCCAATCTAACATTTTCGGCAGAACAAATAAATCTTTCTCCTGAAATATCTTTTTCCATCAATAAAATAGCCATTTCAGCAACATCTCTGACATCGACAAAACCATTGGTTCCCGTAGGATAAAAATGCAATCCCGAATTTACTTTTTTGATAATTTCATTGGTTCCGGTATCCCAAAATCCAGCTCCCATTATCATAGAAGGATTCAATATCGCTACATCCAATCCTTCTGAAAATGCTCTCCATACTTCCATTTCAGATAAATATTTTGAAATGGAGTAATCCGAATTATTGGAACTTTCTTCCCATTCTGTACTTTCATCGATAATTTTTCCTGATTTTTTTCGTCCCAGAGAAGCTATTGAACTTACATGAATCAGCTTTTTGACATTATTATCCAAACAGATATTAACCAGATTTTCAGTACCTTCTACATTTATTTTCATCATTTTGGCTCTGTCCTTTGGCTTAAAAGACACCAATGCCGCTGTATGTATTACATAATCGACACCTTGTATAGCATCCTCCAAAGCAGGAATATCATTTATATCTGCAGTATGAAAAGTTATCTTATTTTTAGCCTCTGCTATCAAGTCCGGTTTGCTATTTTCCCTTTTCAGGGAATGGACATCCGTATAGCCTTTACGTACCAGATGCCTAAGGATATACGATCCAACAAATCCGGTTCCACCGGTAACAAGTATTTTTTTTTCTTTCAAAATCAAAAATATTATTCTTTACCTACGATTTCTCCCAATTCTTCCAAATATATAGGAATACGGTTTTCTCCGAGATTTCTGGATCCATTAGCAGTGATCAACATATCATCTTCAAGTCTTACTCCTCCGAAATTCCTGAATTTATTCACCTCGGTATAATTAATGAAATCTTTATTCAGCCCTTCGGATTGCCATTTATCGATCAAAGCCGGTATAAAATATATTCCGGGTTCATTTGTAATTACATGCCCGGGTTTCAATGTTCTGGCAAATCGCAAATATGCAGTTCCAAAATCACTACTCCTCTTTAATTCATCACCATATCCGACAAAATCCTCTCCCAATCCTTCCATATCATGAACATCAAGCCCCATCGCATGACCTAAACCGTGAGGCATAAACAAAGTATGGGCACCTGCTTCGACAGCATCTTCGACATTGCCTTTCATTATACCCATTTCTATTAAGCCTTGAGCTATAATCTTACATGCAAGAAAATGCATTTCTTTATATTGAATTCCGGGTGCTGATGCTTCATGTACAGAATCATTGGCAGCAAGTACTATATTATAAATGCTTTTTTGAATATCGGAAAATCTTCCTCCTACTGCAAAAGTCCTTGTGTGATCCGTTGCATATCCCATAGGAGAATCAAATCCGGCGTCAACCAAAAGCAAATCACCGTTTTTTAATTGATTTTCATGATTTTCATTGTGAAGAATTTCTCCCCGTTTTGACAAAATAATAGGAAAAGAAACAGATCCTCCATATCCCGCAACAATTCCTTCCATAGCTCCAACTATCTCCCTTTCAAAGATACCGTCTCTTGCCATTATCATCGCTGTAACATGCATTTCATAAGCCACTTTCATAATATCATCCAAATAATCTATTTCATACTTATCTTTTATCAACCTCATATCAACAACCGCCTTTATCAATTCTTTCGATGCTTCCGGTGCTAAATCCACAGCATTTATCCCTGTTAAATCCTGCAAAAACAGCTTTGTCTGAAATCTATAAGGGGGTAAAAAATGTATTTTTCTACCCTGATTTTTAACCTTATCTATAAATGTCCCGAGATTATTTAAAGACATCGTATTTTCAACACCAACTTTTGCCGCCAAATCTTTTACTGCAGGTTGAGGTCCCATCCATATTATATCATCAATGCTGACATCATCACCGAAAATATAATCCTTGCCTTCATCAAAATCAACAATAGCCGTAAAACCAGACATATTCAATCCGAAATAATACAAAAAAGTACTATCTTGCCTGAATCTGTACGGATTGGCAGGATAATTATACGGAACATAAACATTTCCGGGAAAAATTGCAATTCCGCTTTTTATTTTTGATCTTAAAATATCCCGTCTTTCTTTATAGATTTTTTTATTAAATAGTTCCATAATTATTTATTTTATTATTTTACATTCCGAAGCATTAATGACTGGTATCAAATCACTTTCCTCTCCACCTGTTACAAACGAAACGACTTTAATATTTTCCGCTTTCCATAAATCAACATCTTCAGGTAATGTATATGAAAAAGATTTTAGAATAATATCGTTTTTCTTTAAACCCGAACCTATAGATTGACCATCCCAGGGAGTAATCATATCCCTTAAGACATTATCAAATTCATAATCATTTTTAATGCTGCCATCGCTTAATGTCTGTGAATCGATTATATGACTTTCTGTCAAAGCAACATTCAATTTATAATTTCCCGCCAAATCAATAAGTGGAATTACACTTACATTAATTTCCAGTTTCCTGCTTCCGGAATCATAATTAGTGCTTGTTATGATACTTAAAACATTTTCTTTCTGAAATTCCTCTTCCACATATTGCTGCCAAGAAGTATATCCCGAAACAGGAATATCCGGTGCTTCAAATACAACCCTGTCAATAGCAGCTGCCGGTTTTCCAAGATAAGACCAGCTTTTTTCTATATTGATACCATCTTCACATCTAAGGTCATATTTACTGGTTTCCAAAGGCTCTGTCAAGCTGCCTGCATGAATTGCGATGGATATAACCTGACCTTCATATTTCTGTTCTATATTACGAATAGTTGTTGCTCCGTCAGGACAATTAATACACCTAACACCTGTCAATTCTTCGATCAATACAACTTTATCTGTTTCCGGTGGGGTAAATTTTGGTATTTCAACGGGTAATTCATCACAACAACTTGTAAAGATCAAAGCTAAAAAGACAAAACTTATAATTAATTTATTCATTGTTTTAAAATTTATAATCATTAAAATCTTGATGTAACATTAAATTTGATTCCACTGAATGCCGGCTCCAGTCTGCAAACTCCTCCCGAACAAACAACTCCTTCCACTTGTTTGACATACCTTAAAGCATATCTGTTTGGGCCATTGGTATAAGTCATTCCAATCGCCGGATAAAAAACACTTAACAATTTTCCATTGTCGTCTTTTGGAGACCTCTCGGACGGTTTGATATTATACATTCCGGATGCTTCAAAACTCCAGTGTGGTGCTGCTGAAAACTCAAAGAATAAATTCAGCCAACTACCGTAATCCTGCTCGGTAGACATGTATTGCGCTTCTATGTTTATAGATTTCTTTCTACTCAACTTATACAAAAAATCAAAATAAGGAGTATATGCAACCAACATTTCCGTTCCTTCTCCTTCATAAACCGGCTGGTTGTAATTTTGATACTGCAATCCTGTAACCAGTTTCCATTTTCTTCCCTTTTTATACATTATTTCCGTATATATTTCCCTGTATAGTAAATCATCATCAAGATTGCTAATATTTGAAAAATTGATATTAAAACTCATTTTTCTGTTAAAAGCATATTTTATATCGAATTGATATGCTTTTTCACTTAAAAGTTGCGTTGCAGGACTATACCGCGCCGTTAAAGTATAGGTATTCAGACGGTTCATAGGAGGAATAAAATTGATCAGCCCGTGATTCAATAATAATGTAGGGTCTGTTCTGAAATCAAAATTTTCAGTCCTTTTAAATTCGCCCGTTATTCCCAGTTTGTTTTTCGCATAACCAAGACTGGTATAGATCACCGATCCGGATTCTTTAATATATTTTCCTTTTGTAGTTTCTCCGGAAATTTCTTTTTTTATTGCAAATGGATCCCTGAACATCTCAGGAGATTTGTATGAACCTTCAAAGTACAAAGACCATGCGGCATACGAAATATTGGAATAGACTGTTCCAAGACAAGTATTATAAACCGGCGGAACCTGATCTTCAGGTAAATAATTTTTTACAATATTTACAAGTTTTGTTATAGTTTTATCATCATGCGTTCTGTTGACAAAACCGATACCCGGAGCTATAGAAATAAGATTATCTTTACCGATGGTAAAAAATCCTTCGATATTTGCCCCCCTTATAATAGAAGGATAAGTTTCAAAAAGATATTTCTGCCTGCCCGTGAAAATTTTTGCTGACCAATTGTCATTCAAATCATATTTTAATCTCAAACCAAATATGGAATTATCTACAAACAATGCTCTTTCTTCATAAGCTCTGAAAATAGTTCCTGCTCCTATCTGATCATAAAAATGTCCGCCTGTTATTTCCAGTTTTTTTATCTTCTTTTTTACATACCAATTACCTACTCCCTCGTCAGAATAAGCTGTGTTGGGATTTCGCAAATTAGAATTGTTGAACATATCCAATCTCACTCCCAATTCCCAGGTACCGTAATTGTATTTCAGATTCAGCCAGCTTTCGGCTCCATAAAGTAGGTGATCATATTGCGGAATGTTATTTGCCCCGATCAGCGAATCTCTTATAAAATAGTTGAAATTGCTTTCAAGCCCTCCTGAAATTACCCCTCTTTCCTGAGAATAAGCATTTTTGCTTACAATAAATAATAAAACAATCAATATTGTTTTGAACAGAAAAAACAATCTTTTTACCATCGTAAATATATTTCATTTTTAACTATGCAGGATATAAAAATCAAAAATCCAAATTTACTCCTGTTTTCCTAAAAAATATAAAAAGCAAATATAATATATTTTTTCAAATCTTATAAATATGGGGTATAATAAGATACAAACAATTATTATCATGAAAATTTAATAAATTGTAACTAAAAAAATGATCAAACTCACATTAATAAGAGAGCTCTGCTAATCGCCAAATAATTCAAGTAGAGTTTTTCCAAAACAATTCTTCAGTACCGTAATAATTTATAAATGGTATTACTAACCGCTTAGCCTAAGAAAATATCGCTTAAGAATTCTAACCGGAAAATACGTATAATTCATCTAAAGAAAATAAAATATCAATACAAAAGAATAACTGTATTATGTTTTTTTTACCATATTTGTACTTTGATAAATAAAAATACAAATATGAATTATTATGCACACGAAACAGCGATAATAGATGATGGAGCGATAATAGGTGAAAATACAAAAATTTGGCATTTCTGTCATGTAATGAACGGAGCAAAATTGGGTAAAGGATGTATATTGGGTCAAAATGTTTTTGTTGCTAATGATGTTGTTTTGGGTAACAATGTAAAAGTCCAAAATAATGTTTCTTTATATACGGGTGTAATTTGTGAAGATGACGTCTTTTTGGGTCCTTCAATGGTATTTACAAATGTGGTAAATCCTCGCAGTGCAATTGTACGACGGGGACAATATTCAAAAACCGTAGTCAAAAAAGGAGCCAGTATAGGTGCAAATGCAACAATCGTTTGTGGTCATGACATTGGAAAATTTGCATTTATCGGTGCCGGAGCTGTCGTAACCAAAACAGTACCGGCTTATGCTTTGATGGTCGGTAATCCGGCAAGACAAATAGGCTGGATGAGTGAATATGGACATAGATTGAATTTTGATGAAAAAGGAGTAGCTTTTTGCCCTGAAAGCGGAGAAAGATACCATTTGGAAGAAGCTAAAGTGTGGAAAGAATAATATATAAGCAAAACATTGTGAAAATGAATATAAGTCAAATTAGTACGGAATTAAAAAAAATAATAAAAGGGGAAGTTTATGACGATGATCTGACCCGGGGAATATATTCTACAGATGCCAGTATTTACAAAATCATACCAAAACTGGTAGTTGTTCCCAAGGACGAGGAAGATATATTAAATACGATTAAAACCGCACACAAGCACAAGATAAGCCTTTTGCCCCGTGGTGGCGGAACAAGCCTTGCCGGTCAAACAGTCGGAGATTCGATAGTAATGGATTTTTCCAAATATATGACCGGTATCATTGAATTTAATAAAGAAGAAAAATGGGTGAAAGTTCAACCCGGTTTGATTCACAGTGAACTTAATGATTTTCTGAATCCTCACGGACTACTCTATGCACCCGATGAAGCTACTATCAATAGAGCCAATATAGGTGGTGTTGTGGCAAATAATTCTTCCGGTTCCAGAAGTTTGGTTTTCGGAAAAGCAATAGACCATATTCTGGAAGTAAAAATAGCACTTACTTCAGGAAAAATTATTAATTTAGGTGAGATAAGTAAAGAAGACGCTATAAAAAAATCGAAACAAAATGACGAAGAGGGCAAAATTTATAAAACACTAATCGAAATTTTGGAGGAAGACGAACAGGAAATCATTGATAGATATCCTAAGGTGATGCGCAGGGTTACAGGATATAGTCTTGATGAATTTGTAAACGGGAAAAAATGGAATTTAGCAAAATTGATTTGTGGTAGTGAAGGAACTTTAGCAACTATATTGGAATTGAAACTCAATCTTATAGATTTGCCTGAGAAAAGATCGATTACCGTTGTTCATTTTAAAAACAGACTGGATGCTATTTCCACTGTTGACCCAATTCTTAAACACAAGCCTTCGGCAATAGAATTACTGGATGATAATGTCATTAATATTGCTAAAACCAATCCAGCTACTAAACCGATATCATATTTTATTCAAGATGATCCCGGAGCTTTGCTTATAGTTGAATTTTTTGGGAAAAACGATGAAGAATTAACGGCTAAACACGAAGAACTAGTCTCACATCTTAAAGAAATAAACAAAGGTTTTGCATATCCTTTTTATTTGATGGAAGAACAGGCTTTTGAAGATGTCTGGGAAGTGCGCAAACAAGGTTTGGGCTTGTTATTAAGCGTTAAAACAGGAGAAAAACCCATTCCTTTTATTGAAGATCTTTGTATTCCTATTCCGCATTTACCCGAATATGTCGATAGAATATTGGAATTTTGTAGTAATTTGGATACCAGAGTTACTTTATATGCACATGCTAGCGTCGGTGTATTGCATATAAGACCAGTTCTTGATCTTAAAAATGAAGAGGATATTGAAAAAATGAAAAAAATATCCGGATTCGCTTTGGAAAGAGTGATTGAATACAAAGGATCCTGGTCGGGCGAACACGGTGATGGTTTGTCCAGAAGTTACGGAATACCTAAATTTTACGGAGATATCATTTACAATGATTTTAAAAAGTTGAAAACAGCTTTTGATCCTTTGGGCTTAATGAATCCCGGGAAAATAGTGGATCCGTATCCTATGGACCAAAATTTGCGTTACGGTGCCGATTATAAAGAAATAGAAGTTGAAACACTATATCATTATAGAAAAGAAGAAGGCTTTTCCACTTTGATCAATATGTGCAATGGAGTTGGTGTCTGTCACAGAGTCTCCGGCGGTGTGATGTGTCCCACTTACAAGGCTACATTGGACGAAAAGCATTCGACAAGGGGTAGAGCCAATGCGTTAAGGCAAACCATCTCCGGCGAACTGGGAGAAGGGGATCTGACAAATGAAGAATTGGCTGAAGCATTGGATTTGTGTGTTTCTTGTAAGTCGTGTAAAACAGAATGCCCAAGTAATGTTGACGTTGCCAAATTGAAAAGCGAAGTTTTACAAAAGAAATATGATAAGTATGGATATGGTATAAGGGAATTTTTCATCATTTACAGTGATTTGATGTCAAAATATCTTTCCGGTATACTTTCCGGTATTGTCAATGCGATCATCAAAACCAAATTATTTAGAAAAACACTGGAAATAGTTGCAAAAATAGATGCCAGAAGAATATTGCCTCTCTATGCCAGATATTCTCTGGTAAGATGGTACAATAAGGAGTACAAAAGCAATAATATAAAAGAAATAGTTCTTTTTGCCGATATTTATACCAATTATCACGAACCCGAAATAGGAAAAGCTGCTATTGGTTTTCTGGATAAATTGGGATTCAAGGTGATACTTGTAAATACGGGAGGTAGTAAGAGACCATTGATATCAAACGGATTTTTGAGAAAAGCAAAACAATATAGTTCCAAGATTATTGAAAAATTGCAACCCTTTATGGACAGGGAAATTCCGATAATAATTATCGAACCCGGGTCGTATTCAGCTCTTGCAGATGATATCCCCGATTTGATGGATGATGAATTCAAAGCAAAAATGCTTAAAAACAGTGTGGTTTCAATAGAAAGGTTTGTATCCGATCTGGTAACTTCAGGGCAAGTGAAAAATAAATTCAAATCTACATTGAAACATCATGTTATTCACGGGCATTGTCATCAAAAAGCAATAGAAGGAATGGAACCGATAGAAAATATTTTTAAATTTGTCGAAGGTACTTTTGAAATATTGGATGTCGGTTGTTGTGGAATGGCAGGTGCTTTTGGATTTGAAAAAGAACACTACGACCTTTCAAAAAAAATATATGATATCGAATTGGATCCGGTTGTTTCCCAATTGGAAAGCGGTACGACTATCTTAGCTACCGGTTTTAGTTGTCGTCATCAATTGAGGGATTTTAGTGATAAAGAGATAAAACATTGGATAGAAGTACTGAGTTTGTAAAGAAAATTTTTTTGATTTAAAAAATATTAATTCATAGTTGCACATAAAAAGATTTTGAAAATGAAAAATAATTATATAAAATATATCTTTGTTTTGTTGGTATTATTTTTCTTTGAAATCAAAACAATTTTTGCTCAACATTCAAAGCCGGATACAATCAAGGCTACTCGTATCGAAAATAGTATTAAATTGGACGGACAATTGATCGAACCCGCATGGCAACAAGTACAACATATAAGTAATTTTACACAAAGAGATCTTGATTATGGAAAACCGGTTACCGAACATACGAAAGTAGCGATACTTTATAATAAAAACACTCTTTATATCGGAGTTTGGTGTTTTCAAAAGGAAGTAAATAAAATTACCGCCAAAAACATGAACACCGATTTCAATTACCGGACAGATGATAACTTTCAAGTTATGATCAGTCCTTTCAACGATAATCGAACAGGTTATTTATTTGTAGTCAATCCCAATGGAGCCCGTGCAGATGTTCAAATCTATGGCGGAGAAGATGGCAATAGGGACTGGAATGGTGTTTGGGATGTAAAAACAAGCATTACGGATAAAGGGTGGTTTGCCGAAATCAATATACCGTTTAGTACCCTTCAATTTAAAAATGATAAAATTTTGAATTGGGCAATAAATTTTGAACGCGACATAGTATATAAAAACGAACAAGCACTTTGGCAAGGCTGGTCCAGGGATTTTTCTATCTATTCCGCCGCAAATGCAGGACGATTGACCGGGATTAAAAATGTTGCATACGCCAAGAAATTTGAATTCAAACCATATACTTTAGCCGGCTGGCAGTATGATAAAGAGAAAGGCAGCACATATCCCTTAAAACTCGGAGGAAATCTCAATGTAAGTCTTTCACCTACATTGAAACTCAATTTGACAACTTTTACCGATTTCGCACAGGTGGAAGCAGACCGCATCCCTGTAAACCTTTCCCGTTTTAGTGTTTATTATCCGGAAAAAAGACAGTTTTTCTTAGAAGGATCAGATCTTTTTAATTTTTATCTCGGTGACAGAAGCAATATTTTTTATTCCAGGGAAATAGGAATTGAAAACGGTGAGCAGATACCTATAATTGCAGGTGCCCGTTTATTTGGAAAGATAGGTAGAAACAATATTGGTTTTCTCAATATTCAAGAAGGTAGTTTTGATGATATTCCGGCTACCAATAATACGGTTTTTAGATATAAGCGAGATATTGGAAAACAATCATATATCGGTGGTATTCTTACCAATCGTATAGACTCAAGGAAATCCAATCAGGTAATCGGTTTTGATGGAGCATATCAAACATCCAAATTTCTAAAAAATAAAAACTTAACCGTAGGAGCCCGTTTTGCTTTCAGTGCTGAAGATTTCAAAATTCAGAATAATGCGATGACATATCGTATTTTTGCAGATTATCCCAATGATCTAATCGATAATTATATGGGAATAGGACGTATAGAAAAAAACTTTAATCCGGAATTGGGATATATCCGAAGAACGAATTACGATTCATACAGTTGGTATTTTCGTTTGTCACCACGGATATTTACAAAATACGGAATAAAAAGATTGATTTTAAAACCATGGGGATTTACTCTTTATAACACACATTCTACCGGAGAAATCGAAAGTTTTTCTAATGAAACGCGACCTATCGGTGCTATTTTTAAATCCGGTGACCGCTTTGAATTCAATTTTATTCAAAACTACGATCGTATTGATGAAAAATTTTGGCTTACAGACACTGATTTTATTCCGGTAGGTAAATATATGATGTATAAATATGAAATACAATTTGAAACATATCGTGCTCGCAAGATGTTTACGGAATTATTGTATAACTGGGGAGATTTTTATACCGGTAAAAAACAAACATTTGAAAGTCGGGTAGGGATAAATATCAATAAACACTTGAATCTGAGTTTGAATTATACAATAAATTTTGTCAGTTTACCGGAAGCGGATATCACAACCAACGAATTGACATTTTATCTTGATTATGCTCTCAATCCCAAATTGAATTTTTCATTGTTTTCTCAATATAATGACCTGGATGAAATAATGATCTATAATATCAGATTGCATTGGATACCAAAAGTTGGTTCTGACCTGTATGTGGTATATAATATCGGTTATGAAGAACCCATAAAACAAATCGAGTACTTAAAACCGCAAACTACCGATGCAGTGGTTAAACTGGTTTATAGATTCGTGTTTTAAATATAAGCAAAACTATAGTTTATTTATATAAATATTAGTGACTTGTTAAGTGAATAAGTTAATTTTTAATTTGTAGAAAATTTTTTATTAAAAAATTTGAAACTAAATAAGTATTTACGTAACTTTGCACCCGCTTTGAAGAAAGCAGAGATATTTAATATCTTTAGGTCCCATAGCTCAGTTGGTTAGAGCACCTGACTCATAATCAGGTGGCCCAAGGTTCAAGTCCTTGTGGGACCACTTAAAAAATACCGGGATGATTTTTTCATCCCTTTTTTATTTAAATGCCTTTTACTTATTATATATAGCAGCTATTTCGATAAATTTTATAGTTTTTTTTAACCGGTTTCTTAAAAGTAGGACTCTCAAGCACGCAGTGATTGTGAAGCCGGCAATTATTGAAAAATATAAAACTAAACTTAATTAATATTCTGTTATAAATAAGAATAACCCAAACCCTTTGTTTGCAAAATAAGCTCTTTTTGTTTTTAATTTTGTTTATTAATAATTAAAAACAATGTATAAATATCTATTCGGCCCCGTTCCTTCCAGAAGATTAGGCATATCATTGGGAATCGATCTTGTCCCTAAAAAAGTTTGTTCACTAAATTGTGTTTATTGTGAAGTAGGTAAAACAACAAATTTAACACTGGAAAGAAAAGAATATGTCGAATATAATAAAATAATAAAAGAACTAAAAGATTACTTCTCTGATAATCCCGATCCTGATTACATTACTTTTTCCGGTTCAGGCGAACCAACTTTGAATTTCCGCATAGCTGATGTTCTTGAATTCATAAAAAAAAACAAACCGGATATACCGGTTGCTGTTTTGACAAATGGTACTTTACTTTATGATCCCTGGGTAAGAAAAGATATTCTTAACGCAGATGTGGTTCTTCCTTCTTTTGATGCGGCAACCGACAGGGCATTCAGGAAAATAAACCGCCCTCAAAAAAAATTAACAATAGATAATTATATTCAGGGATTGATAGATTTCAGAAAGGAATATAAAGGTAAAATCTGGCTTGAAATATTTATTTTACCGGGTTACAACGATAGTAAACTAGAGTTGGTAGAATTAAAAAAAGCCATATTGAAAATTAATCCGGATTCCGTTCAATTAAATACCTTGGACCGACCCGGAACAATTCACGGTCTAAAAGGAGCAACTTATGAGGAATTGCAGAAAATAGTGGATTTTTGGAAACTGGATAATGTGGAGATTATAAAAAGCGCATCAAAAAGAAAGGATATACAATCCTATAGAAGCGATATCGAAACAGCCATTCTAGAAACCGTACTGCGAAGACCATGTACAATTGACGATCTGATAAAAATACTTGGATTGCATATCAATGAGATTAATAAATATCTGGATGTTTTGGAAAAAGAACAAAAAATCGAAGCGATAATATTACAAAGAGGTGTTTTCTATCAGTTGAAAGGTAAAAAATGAAAATAATTATTCCATTACCAGCAAAACCTGATTCTTGGAAACAGCTTCACCTTGTTTCACTTTGATTGATTTAATTGTACCACTAGCATGAGATTTAATAAGATTTTCCATTTTCATAGCTTCCAGTACTAGCAGAGTATCCCCTTTTTCAATCTCCTGACCTTCTTCAACATCAATATGAAGTACCATTCCGGGCATTGGGGATTTGATCTCTCCGGAACCGTGTTTTTTATTATTGAAAAAACCCATTTTATCAAGCATTTGATCAAGAGAATCCTTGATATTAATGTCTATTTCTTTACCGTTGACCGAAATAGTATATGTTTTATTATTAAAATCCGATCCGACCACAGACAAATGATAAGATTTATTTTCGTAAATCAAATTATAACTACCGTCTTCATTTTTTATAATATCAAGATCTTCAATATCCGATTTGTTTATGTCAAAAAAAAGATCTTCACCGGTTTTAACTATAAAATCTGCCATTTTTTATGATTTTTTCAATGAAAGATTATAAATAAATATTGTTTCAAATATAGTATAGATAAAATATATGATCAGAAAAGGTATAACAAAAAACTTTTGTGCCGGATGAACAAGTTTGAAATAGATAGCGGTAATGATCATAAAACCCACAATCTTAAATATTACATTGAACATCACAAGTTGAATAAATGCCATTTTGTTAGTGCTTTTCAATGCTTTTAAGGATAATAAATAAAACCCAGCAGTAGCGATTTCCATATATAAAAATCCTGCTATTGACAATAAAATATCCTGTTTAAAACTTTCAAATTGGTATATGATTACTAAAAACAGCACCACAACTAATGAAATAAACACAAAATATTTCCAGAAAGGATTATCTTTTATCATCATTTTTTTTAATAATTTCATAATACAGCCTGATCATGTATCCGACTACAGCAAAAACAACAAGAAATGCTGTCATAAATGATTTTTCATGATTAAAATAAGTATCTATTTTCTTACCTGCAAAAACCATTATCAAAATCAAAGCCAGCAATTCAAATGCCATTCCCGAATATTTTGCATAATTATTTATCCGGTTATTCATCTATTTATTTTACAGCTGTTTCCTGAATGGTTTTTATTTTTTGACCACCCATCACACAACTGACATTAAATACCGCACCTGATTCTACATTCAATTGATCTGTAATAACATCTCCGTCTATAACTGCAGTTTCCCTTACTGTCAAAAGATCATTTACTTTGAGCTTACCCTTAAATGTTCCATCTATTACAGCGTTTTCACAAATGATCTCACCATCCACATTTCCTTTTGGTCCTAGTATCAATTTACCTTTACATTCAATCTTACCGGAAACCATACCGTCAATTCTAATATCATTTTCAGCATAAATTTCCCCTTTAACGGAAGTTCCTCCCACTAAACTGTTAATTCCCGAAGAACTTGAAGTTTGAGTTGTTTTTGTTTGTTTCATCTTTTCTTCATCTTTTTTACTACCAAACATATAAAATATTTTGGGGTTAAATAATATAAATTCTTTAACAAGGAACAATTAAAATAAAAAAACTAAGGTTTTTTAATCAATTTAATCCCACCTTATCAATTCAGATAATAAATATCTTTAAATTAAAACTATTTGTATCGCTGATTTTTATACGTAAAACCTGTTGTTTTTCAATAAAAACCAAACGATTGTTATGCTCAAATTTAATAATAATTAGTGAAAAACACACAGTTTGAACAAAAACATTTTTAATTGGCTAAAATAAAATGTGATACTACTACCAATAATAAAATCCCAATAGTCATACCGTCAAGTAACCCTGTATAATAATAATCATTTGTTTTATTGTGCGAACCGGTAACTGCTATAATAGTTAATAAATATCCAATAATGAGAGCTGTAAAACTTGTCGTACCATAACTTTCAATCTGTAAATATGATATCAGAATAGACCCGGCTAATAATAAAATGGATAAAATTATAGAATTCCACCTTCCGATCATCGATGGAATAGTATTTAAACCCTTAATTTTTTCATATTCGCAATCTCTTATATCAAATGGTACGGTCAAAGCAAAAATATAGAAATAATTTTGCATAAACAGCAATATTTTTACTTTAATAGAAATATCATTTTCAAGCAAAGGAATAAAAGATAATGTAGCCCATACCAAAGCGATCAAAAATACTTTCACCAAAGAATAATCCCTTAATCTCTTTTGTTTTCCAAAAACGGGAACAACATACCAAATCGAAATAAACCCTAAAATAGATAAATATAAAATTACTGAAAACGATAAATAAAAAAGATTATACATTAATGCTGCTGCAGACAATCCCAATAAAACCAACAACGGAATTTTCATTTTCGTGATAATAATCATTTTATCTCTGGTCTCCTCCTCTGTGTTTATGCCTTTTACATTGTGTAAAGCATATAAAAATAATGTCCCTGCAAAAATAAATAAAATATAATGAATATCCATTTGTAAATTAAGAAGAACATAGGACTGGACAACTAAAGATGTGGCAGCCAAAGCTATATGAATACTTGAGTATAAATAAAAATCTAATATTTTTTTTAATAAATTGCTCAATTCCGTATTGTGTTGAGATATAAAATATAAATATAAAGCTCTCCGCCAATTAATGCAACTATTGTAAAAAAAAATCGCATTAAAATTTCTAAGCAGTTTCTACAATGCCCGATACTCTGTAATAGAACCTCAATTCTTTTAAGGGCTATGACTAAAAAAGGAATAGTGAATAAATACAAATTAGATTACAAGAAATTTTTGCGATTAATATATTTATCGTATTTTTGCGATGAAAAGATTTGGTACATGACAGCAACCGGAAAAAAAATTAAATACGAAAAAAAAATATTGAAACTATCTGCTTTTTCTAAAGCATTGAGTCATCCTGCTAGAATAAAAATTTTGCAATACATGGAAAAAAATTCATGCTGTTATGTTAAGGATATTGTGAAATTTTTACCATATGCCCAATCAACCATATCACAACATATAAAGGAATTAAAAGATTCAGGATTAATAAATTCTTTTCAGGAATCCCAAAAAACAAAATATTGCATCAATTGGTCCAAATGGCAATATGCAAAAGCATTATTTAACAATATTTTTAGATAATTTTCCGAATTAATTAAATATTTCAATAATATCTTCATTTGCAATAACTTTTGCTATATCTACAGCGGTATAACCTTTATAATTGGGTATATTCGGATTTGCTCCTTTATCCAATAAATATTTTATAATACCTTTTCTGCCTTTTGATGTCAAAACAGCCCTCGCTAAAACATTATTACCATAGGAATCATACATTTCAATATTTGCCCCTTTATCGATCAATTCCATTAGCATTTGCTTTCTGTATTCGTTTATAGCATAATGAAGAGGAGAGTAACCGTGCCGGTCTACAATATTTACAAAAGCCTTGTTTTTCAGTAAATATTCAAAAAACAAATACTTGTCTTCGATAATAGCATAAAACAAAATTGTTCTTTGGTCTTTATCTTTAAAATTAATCAAACCCGGAATGCTTATGGTCTTTTTAAACAATTCTAATTCATTATTTCTTAATTGCTGCAATGCTTTTTCAAACAGTTGATCCATCATATTTTTATTAAATCAAATTTTTTAAAAATATCATTTGTTTCAGATCCTTTTTTTATCATTAACAAATAAAATCCTCCTCCTCCGGCACCGCACAATTTTATAGAAAAATCTTTTGCCTTCAATGATCTCTCCCATAGTTTTTCTACTGGTTTGATTATCATTTTCTTAAAATATTTATGTTGCAAAAAGGAAATTTCTTTTAATATTGAAAATGTTGTTTTTTCATCTTTTGTCAGAAAAGAAGTTATTACTTCATTATTAAGAAAAATCATTTCCGGTAAAATTTTATCAACAAATGATTTTGTTTTTATTTCATAATTATAGCAATCCACATACTTTTTGGTTATTCTTTTTATCTTAGTATCCAAAAGGTACCATCCGTAATCTTCAAATTCGATAATTGGACTATCAATCAATTCAAAATTGTTTTTATCTATCAGTTTTATTCCTTTATTGAAGTATGAAACTACAGGGTCGATTCCGGAAGAAACACCGTGAAAAAAACCTTCTATTAAAGACAAAATATTTTTTATCTGATAAATATTCAGATTTTCTTTATCAAAATATCTGTCAAATATAGCAGCAGTTATCGAACCGGAGCTACCTGCTCCATATCCAACCGGAATATTGGAACTGAAAAACAATCCTTTCTTCAGGTCTTGTTTCAATTTATCAATATAAAAATACGTGTTGTCTTTTTTCCAGTCTATATTCATTAAATATTTAATAAACGGTTCAAATTCGCTTTTGTCTTTTTGAATATCAAAATCCCAATTACTTTTAAATTTATCAAAAGGAACAGCCAGTGCGCCGGATCCGTCTATTATAGTATATTCACCAAATAGTAAGATTTTGGAAAGATAATATTTTTTTTCTTTATTAATCATAAATCAATCTGCAAATAAAAGCAAAATTATCATTTCAATACGCAAATCTATTATTTCCATGCATAATTGAGGGTACAAATTATTATTTTTTGTATTAAAGCATATTATTTTATTTATTTCTTTAAATTTGTGCTTAATATCAATAGTTATCGATGTTAATAAGTATATTTAAAGAAAATCTTTTTTTTAACAGTTTGTTATTATTGCCTTATGCAATATTGATAAGGCTATATTCAATTATACATGCTTCTAAACTAGATGTAATTGAAGACGGAGGTATTTTGTATAAATTTTTATTAAAAATATTACCTGACAGCCCTCTTTTGTATTCAATTCTCGGTATTTTTATTTTATTTATAGAAGCTATGTTAATAAACAGATTAGTTATCAAAAATCGACTTACTCATGAAATGTCTCTTTTGCCGGGAATGTTTTTTATTCTTATCTCATCTTTAAGTCCGGAAATGCAAAGATTTTCTCCATTTATCACCGGTTTGTTTTTTGTCATTTTATCTTTTAATGAACTATTTAAAACTTATAAAAAATATTATAGTGAACGCTTGCTTTACAATGCCGGTCTGTATATGAGTATCGCCGTGTTGTTTTATTTCGATTTTTCTTTGTTGTTTATCGTTTTGACCCTGGGGTTTCTTTCTATACGTGCTTTTAAAATAAGAGAATTTTTACAACTTTTGACAGGTGTGTTCACCGTTTTATATTTTTATGTTTTTGGTATGTTTCTGGCAGATAAAAAAATAGTGATTCCCGAAATTAAATTTTATGCTTTTTCTCCGTATTACACCAAAGACATCGCTTTGATTATTATTTATGCCGTTTTTGTTTTTCTGATTTTATATTCTATATTTACATATCGAAAATTTATAATTAAAAAAAGTATTCAGTCCCAGAAAAAAATCAATATTTTATTTTGGGTCTTGCTTTTTACATTAGCTATCTCATTATTTTTTGATCCGAAATACTTATTGAATTATATGATTATTATTGCTTTCCCCTTAAGTATTTTCACTTCAATGATTTATCAAAGAATTAAAAACAATTTAATAGCGGAAATTATTAATCTGGTTATTATTTTTGCTATGTTCGTTTATCATTTTCAATTTTATAATTAAAATTTTTTTATAAATATTGCTATACGGAATATGGTTTCAATCACAATAAATCAAATAAAATGATGTTATCATATCGTTATAAATAGATTCTTTTTAAAAAATCATGTTATGATTAGAAAATTTCTCTTTTTAAGTTTGTTTTTTATTATCACTTTCAATTCTTTTGGTCAAATGATAAGACCGGTAAGATGGAAGTGGAGAGTTGAAAAATTGAATGAAAATGAATATAATTTGATATTCAATGCAAGGATTCAGGATACCTGGTCACTGTATTCTCAACATATTGGCGAAGGTGGTCCGGTACCAACATCATTTACTTTTGACGAAGGTGACCATTATCAACTGATAGGAGATGTAAAAGAAAGTGATAATGTAGAAGTGATGCATGATAAGGTTTTTGACATGGAAATCAAAAAATTTCATCACAAAGCAACTTTTACTCAAAGAATAAAAGTCCTTAACAAGTCAAAAGTAGTAACAGGATATATTACATTTATGACTTGCGATGATACAAGGTGTTTGCCTCCTACGGATGTGGATTTTAAATTTGATTTTGCAAAATGGGACAGGGCATATAAATCTCATGAACCTTTTAAAAAAAAAGAACAGGAGAATAAAGTAAATCCATCATCAGGAGATACCGGTAAAACACAAAGTAAAAAATCCGGTAATAATAATTCTACCAAAAGTGCTTCATCTAATGAAGACAGTAAAATAACGGCAAAAGACAAAAATCATGATTTTACCGCACCCTCTATTCAAAATGAAAAAAACAAAATTCCGGTAAAGTGGAAATTTGAATTGGAAAAATCCAATGATGAAGAAATGATTCTTAGATTTATCGCCACTATGGATAAGGGTTGGGATGTATATTCTATTTACACGGAAGATAACGGTCCTATTCCCACTACTTTAAATTTTGAAGCAAAAGACGGTATTGAATTGATTGATAAACCTGTAGAAAAGGGACATTTCAAAGAAGGAAAAGATGATATGTTGGGGGTGATTGTTAAAAAATTCCTTTCTGATCAACCTTATGTGATAGAACAAAAAATTATAGTCAAAGATAAATCCAAACCCCTGAACGGCTATGTGAGTTATCAAAGTTGCGATGATGAAAGATGTCTTTTTCTAGAAGAAAATTTTTCCTTTGACCTAATTAATGGAAAAGCTATTGTTGGGAACACAAACGCAGAGGAGCAAAATGAATCAACACAAACCGCGATTTCCGGTTCTTCCGATGATTCAAATCCCAATTTAAAATACAATTTTGACTTAAACAATATGGAAACCGAATGTGGAACTATTGATGTTCCAAAAGAGGATAAAGGTGATAACAGTTGGTGGTTCATATTTTTTGCAGGTTTTGTAGGTGGATTATTAGCGTTTTTAACCCCTTGCGTATTTCCTATGGTACCATTGACGGTAAGTTTCTTTACCAAAAGGTCGGGAACAAGAGCCAAGGGTATCAGAAATGCTATTTATTACGGACTTTCGATAATCGTGATCTACGTAATAATGGGATTAGCCGTTACGGGTATTTTCGGTGCCGATGCCCTCAATCAGTTATCTACCAATGCCTGGTTCAATATTACTTTCGCCATTTTATTTATAGTATTTGCTATTTCATTTTTCGGTTATTTTGAGATTACATTACCCAGTTCATGGGCAAATAAATCAGATTCAATGGCAAATAAAGGCGGATTGATAGGAATCTTCTTTATGGCATTTACCTTGGCTTTGGTTTCTTTCTCTTGTACAGGTCCTATTATTGGTACTTTATTGGTACAAACAGCAACAGGTGGCGGTCCTACAATATTTGGAAGTATCCCTGCAGGTCCTTTATTCGGAATGCTTGGTTTTTCCACTGCTTTGGCATTACCATTTGCATTATTTGCATTGTTTCCAACCTGGCTTAATTCAATGCCGAAATCCGGTAATTGGATGAATACCATCAAAGTCACCCTTGGATTTATAGAAATAGCTTTAGCACTTAAATTTATATCAATCGCTGATCTGACAATGGGGTGGAAAATAATGCCTTACGAATTGTTTGTAGGTTTATGGGTATTGATAGCCCTGGCAATGGCTGCTTATTTCTTTGGATTGATACGATTCCCCCTTGATCCTCCAAAACAAAAGATTTCATCAACAAGAAAAGTATTCGGTGTTTTATTTTTAGCTTTTGCCTTATATTTTGCTACGGGTTTCAGAGTAAGTAAAAGATCCGAAACATTTATTACTCCCAATATGCTTTCCGGATTAGCACCTCCTGCCGGTCACAGTTATATACATCCTAAACACTGTCCTTTGAATATAAATTGCTTCCATGATTTTGATGAAGGACTTGAGTATGCCAAAAAACAAGGAAAACCTATCTTGCTTGATTTTACCGGATACGGATGTGTCAATTGTCGTAGAATGGAGGACAATGTATGGAGTCAAGATGATGTTTTCAAATTGATAAACGATAAATATGTTCTGATTTCTCTATATGTCGATGACAGAAAAGCTCTTGAAAAACCATATTACTCCGAATTTATGAAAAAGAAAATGAGGACTGTCGGAAACAAATGGGCGGAATTTCAAGGCATGCATTTCAATAAAATATCACAACCGTATTATGTGTTGCTAAGTCCTGAGCAAAAAGTTCTGAATAAACCTCGTCCTTATACTCCGGATGTTGATGTCTATAAAGAATTTTTGAAGTGTGGTCTTGAAAAATTTAAAGAATTACAGAATAAAAAATAAAACAGTACAGTAAAAAATCCCACTGGGATTTTTTACTGTTTTATCCACAAGTCAAATCCGTAACAATATACCATTTGCCATTGATCTTTTTCCAAATAAGATTAAAATATCCAGATGGTGAATCGTTTTTTCTGGTCAAAGTATATCTTCCAACCAGATAATAAATATCATTGCTCAATCGCTCAATTAAATCAATTTCAAAATGCAATTTTCCCATTATATCTGTACTGGGATAAGATTTTTTGTAGTTTTCCAATGTTGTATTCCAACCATAATTTATTCCCCTGCTTCCGACAAATTTCAAGGAATCGTTTTTCCAATATCCCTGCATAAATCCTTTAATATCACCTCGGTTCCAAGCATTTTCCTGCATTTTCATTACTTTACGGATACTTTCCTGTTCCGTTTGTTCGGAAACGGACTTATAATAGGTTTTTTTTGCCGAACAGGAAATAAATAAGAATATTGTTAAAATAAAAGCTATGTATTTCATCTGTTAAAAATTTTATTATTGATAATTCTATATTTGTTTTGTCACTATTTTTGATTGCTTCGCCTCAAAAATACCGCCAAAACATCCCACCGCTCCATCTATCCGGACGCTTACGCATCCGGCTATTAATATGTCACCCCTACGGGGTTCATTTGCCCCCAACCGATTAAATTCACTTTACATTTTCCGGATGCTTACGCATTTTTGGTAATTGGTTCATTTTTAATTTTCAAATTTTATTGCCAGACACCGTTGGTATATCACTTCTTGAAATCCAGGCCCCAAAGTCTTATGAACTTTCATTGCACAACCAATAATCTTGTA
>Ga0256913_10000057_pt1 | contig 44412 bp, 34 predicted proteins | sample Axial_MatmetaG_FD_185970 | JGI IMG/M metagenome (GOLD analysis project Ga0256913, IMG submission 185970) | Deep-sea worm associated microbial mat communities from Axial Seamount, Juan de Fuca Ridge, Pacific Ocean - Axial_Mat | ecosystem: Environmental > Aquatic > Marine > Oceanic > Microbial... | reverse complement strand
TTCAACATTATCTCTATCATCCATCGACCAAAATAATTCCAAATCAGCGTTACTGGCATTCTGTGAAAGAAATCCAGGCCATACATACTGACCAAGAGTTGGGTTGTACCATTTACGGGGCCAGCTATCTGGTTTGCCGTCACCGTCTTCGTCATTTGCGGGATTAGAGGCAATATAGGGTTGATCGGGATCAGCATAACCTGGTAACGGTTGCCATTGCCAAAGTGTATCACCGGTTGGATTGACTTCACGAAGATTCGGATAGTCATTCAAACCATCAGATATAATGTGAATTTTCTTTCCTGATGTGTCAGTTACTTCTGCACCGACAATAGGACAAAACTGAAAAACATAAGAGAGATCTTTCCAAACAAAATTGTTTACACCACGTATTAAATTGTAACCTGGAGCTATACCACCATAATTATATACTTCCGTACTGATCTTATTACCATTCATGAAGTAATGCTTTCTATCAGCTTGGGCATCAACCTTATGCAGAAGATTTTTATCCTTCGGTTTATGAGATTGTTCGTTAACTGTATTACTTTGATTTTTTAAAGAATTAGAATATGCTTTCTCTAAGAAATCCCTTACCGCTTGATGTTCTCTCTTTTGCTTTTCCGTAAGCGTTTGTGCATTACTTACAATACTTATAGCAAATATTAGAAATATCAGCACTGAAAGATTTTTCAAAATTCTGCTATTCATTATTTATTCTCCGAATTCATGTTTTCAAAATTCTATAGATAATCCCAAACGTACTTCTCTTGGAGCTAAGTAATAATTTGGTCTGTTGTAAACATCAGCAGATGTATGAACTCCAGGTACGCGTGCAGCAATTCTATCTGTTTCTAAAGCCGCTGCTCTATTTGCATCCAATGTATATGTCGCTCTTCCTGTAGAAGCATAAACGATATTTTCGTTAAGAGCATCAAATAAATTATAAACTTTTATGAACACTACTAAACCCATTTTACCAAGATTAAATGTTTTCTCTGCCAAAAGATCAAACCTTAAATATTCTGGTCTTCTGTCACTATTTCTTTTCAAATTGACTTGCTTATCGTAAAGGAGCGGTGTATATGGTAGCCCGGAAGCAAATCGTCCAATAAGAGCGACATTCCAATTCCCTAATTCACCAACAGTAAACGTTCCGTTTAATTGATGTGTTTTATCCCAATCGAGTGGTACTGGAACCTTTTCCGTTTGATTACCCGATGAAAGATCAAGGAAGAATGCATCGGCATTGACATCATTACCTTCTGAAACTTGGAAAGTGTAATCCAATGTAACTCCCCAAATATCATCAGCTGTTCTGCGTTTAGTGAAAGAGAAAATTATTCCCTGTATATTACCATAGTCCTTATTCACGTAAGTAAAATAAGTTTGACTTCCACTTACTCTTATTTGCTGCGTTGCCAACAAGTCGCGAACATCTTTAAAATATCCGGTAAGATTAAAGGCAACATTTTCAGCAAGTTGTTGCTGTAACCCTAATTCATAAGTAACTGTTCTTTCCGGATTTAAATTCGCATTTCCATAATATGGCGATCCAAAATTGAACTTGAACTCTGGATTGGTGTAAAGATACGCCAACGGTGGTAGTTGGTAAAAATGCCCATATGAAAAATGGATTATTCCTCTATCGGTTATTGGAAAAGAGACACCCAACCTTGGACTAAATTGATGCTTCGCTTCAGCATCAGCAAGCAATGTATTCGGATCAATTGATGTTGGTAAATTCGGATCGTTGGGAGTTGGGTAAAATATATTTGTAGAGTATTGCGAATTGGCATTAAAATAATCATACCTCAATCCAATATTAAGAACAATACTCTCAAACTCCATTTTATCCTGTACGTAAGCTGAAATTTCAATTGGATTTTTGATATAACTATTATTTGAGTTTGAGGCAGCCGGTGCTATTGTAGCTTTTCTATATCTTGTTGAATCACGTAGAATTGAAAAACTATTCATTGCGATATCGTAGCTTCTTAGCTGCCCACCAAATTTAAGCTCGTGACTTTTATTTAGCTGGCTGGTCATATCAAACTTGCCGCCAAATATTTTTGTTCTTTGATAAAAGTGTGATTGTCCTCCACCTTGATAAGTACCTCCGGCGCTAAAAGATATAGGCGCTGGTCTAACTGTGGACTTATAATCTGGTTGATAATGCTGATCAGCATACAAACCTTCCAGGCTTTCACCGGCACTGAACGTTACAGGATTTCCATTAGCATCAACAAGCGGATAAAGATACCGTTTATAATCATCCTCATTATAAGATGCTCGCACTGTATAAAAAGTAGAGTTACTAATAGCATGACGGACTTCAACCATCCCAAATAAACCCCAACTATATCGTGGATTGTTTGCATCGGGATTATATTTTAGATCATGATCATAATTTTGATATTCACCTTGTGAATAGATCATATCAAGATTAATTTTAAATGTTGATGTTGGTCTGAATGTAATTTTACCGGTAGTAGAAAATCCCCACCCACCATTCATTGGCACAATTGCACTATCACCAGTCGATAATACAACTATATCATTGGGATCCAATGGATTTTTCCTTACTGAGTCAGTAACATTATGCTCTCTAATTCCATAGAGATAACCTTTATCATCTGAATATCTTCCCGAGAGGAAAAATGAAATCTTGTTACTAAAAACCGGACCTGATAAAGTTAACTCTGTAACTGTTTTATTCAACGGGTCAATATCATCAATATTAAAAAATGTTTCAGTATTGCCGCTTAAATAATCACCGGTATAGAATGTAGCGCTACCGTGAAACTTATTCGTTCCTTCCTTTGTAATTGTATTAACAATACCGCTTAAGGCATTTCCATACTCAGCATTAAATGTTCCGCTTACAACCGATAATTCTTGCACGGCATTTGTAGCAATGGTCACAGTACGAGAATTGTTAAACGGATTAGAGATTGACATGCCATTAACTGTATAAGATGTTTCGTTTGCTCTACCGCCTCTTATATGAATTTCCCCACCAGCGCCTTGTGTTATACCTGCTTGCAATGTTAATAACTGTGTAATATTCTCAACTGGTAAAGACTCAATAGTTTGCGCATCAACAGTTGTGTGGGATGACGTCAAGTCCTTTCGTATTAAAGGATTTTTAGCTTGAACTACAACAGTCTCGGTGGTTATTGCTTCTGTTGACATTTGAATATCCAACCGGGTTGTAAAATCAGCAGAAACCTGAACTTGTAAAAATCTTCTCTTCTGAAATCCTACACCACTGGCAATTATTGTATATTTCCCCGGTGGAATATTATTGATAAGGTATTCACCATTAATATCAGAGGCTGCACCCATTGTAGTCCCTTCAATAAGTATGTTGATGCCTGGAAGTGCCTCGCCTGTTTCAGCATCTGTTATTTTACCGGCAATTTTACCAGTTGTACCGGCGTATATTTGAATTGAATATGTTAAGATTAGTGCAGTTAAAAAGAGTAACCGTTTTATCATACAGCCTCCTTAATATACCAGGGAATAACGAGTAAATAAAGTTTTAAAATCTGATGGTTTTCTGTGGAAGAATTATATATTAAATTATTCATTCAAGTTTACTCAAAGTTTTTTATTTTAAAGGAAAAATTAAGTAAATCAATTAATTGCTAACTTAATACTATTATTATTAAAATGTCAATTTATTTAGTATAATATGTGTTATAAATATCAATAATTTAGATTTTAATAAAATGGAAAGAGTAATTAAATTTTTAAATGGTAAGAAAATTTATCTTCGACCTTTTGATGAAAAAAAGGATCTAGAACTTTTTCAATTCGGGAAGAATAATAGTGAAGTGAGAGAAACTTTATTCTTATTCAGACCAATGACCGAACATGAAACCATCGAAGAAATAAACAAATGGCACAGCAATAAGGAGAATGCAATATTTACAATTTGTGAACAGCACAGCAATGACCCTATTGGTGAAACTGGTCTTTTCAGAATTGATTATGTTAGCAGAGCAGCAATTTTTTATATAGCAATTTACGATCCCAGATTTTGGTCGAAAGGTTATGGCAGAGAAGCAACCGAACTAGTATTAAAATATTCTTTTGATATTCTTAACCTAAACAGAATACAACTACATGTTGCGACAAATAATCCAGCCGGAGTTAAGATATATGAAAAAGCCGGTTTTATTATTGAAGGTACTCTACGCGAAGCAATGTACCATAACAATGAATACGTTGATTTTTATGTGATGGGAATATTGAGAAAGGATTATTATAAGAAATAATGTTATACGTTGTAGCCGCAAGCTTCAGCTTGCGGTTTTTATTATAACTATATTTTATGAAATCTTTTCCTCAAGCTAAAGTTTGAGGCTACAACATTGATATCTTATTCCCAATTATCGAAATTGTATATGGTTGAACCCATATACTTATAATCTTTCCAATAATCTACAATTCCAGCCCTTACTGGATTATTCAAAATATATTTAATATTTGCTATAAGATTTTCGTGTTTACGTAAAATGTGATCATAATAATCTTTTTGCCAATGATATTCTTTTTGATTTTGGGATATATAGAATCCGCTCTTTTGTTTAAATAAATCTATACATTTTTTAATGTTTGATCTTTCATTTTTACCTGTTAAAATAAAATGAAAATGATTCGGCATAAAAAGATAAATATATGCATCACACTTATATTTCTTCATTGACGATAAAAGGAATTCCTCCATTTTCAAAAATATTTCAAGGTTTGTGAATAGTTTTTTTCTATCTTTTACACATCCGGTAAATGATACAACTCGTTCACCAACATATAGTTCCGGAATTAATCTGTGTCTCTTTTCTCTAATTGGTTGTTTCATAATTTACTATTCCTCAAGCTGAAGCTTGAGGCTACATTTTTTTTATGATGTAATGTAGCTGCAAGCTTCAGCTTGCGACTGTTAATATAAAATATAAGTAATCTATAATAAAAGAAGCCCGACTTTTATTCAAAGTCGGGCTTCTTGAATACCTTACTATCATCCAGTGTCTAGTTACTAGAATCCAGTTTATTTCAGCAATGTCATCTTAACTGATTTGTGGAAATTACCATATTTAAGAGTGTAAATATAATTACCACTAGCTACTTTTTGTCCGGCATTGTTAGTACCATCCCAAACCGCTTGGTGATTTCCTTTTGTCATCTCTTTATTATCAACTAATGTCTTAACTTCTCTTCCTAACATGTCATAAACAATAAGAGATATCTTTTTGTTTACTGGTAACGCATAGTTTATTGTTGTTGTAGGGTTAAATGGATTCGGATAATTTTGTTCCAAAACATAATCGTTTGGAGTTACTACATTCATCTTTAATTCTTTTATTCCGGTTGGTGTACCCTCAATAACCCGAATATTAATTGCGTTCATATTCAATTCTTTATATCCTTTAGTAGAATCTTCAACATATTCACTACCATCCCATGTAAAGAATGTATGAGAAACGGAATCACTGATCGATTGATATGCTAATACCAAATCATCTTTCCCATTATTATTTATATCCCCACGAGACATCTTCGCAACAAAGCCACCAAAAGTAGTATCAACTGTTTCAACGCCTAATGAATCATAATGCTTAAATCCAATAGCAACAGGATCACCAACATCATATACACTAGTTGTATAATTATTTCCATCCAATATTGAACCTGAGCCATTATAATTCAAAACAAGAACCTTGTTTGGTGGAGCTCCACCAAGTACAATTTCGTCATCACCGTCACCATCCAAATCGGCAACTCCAGTACCCCAAACGTCAAAACTACTCAAACCAACTTCGGTCCATGCGCTATCTTTAATAATCGCAAATTGATCTTGTGACCAAACTTCAACACCAGAGGCAGTTGTAGGTAATGATATAATTGCTTGTCTATTATTATATTCGTCTCCACCACCAACATAAAAAGAACCTGCAATTTCATCTTTACCGTCACCATCAACATCACAAGGTAATATTCCCATATAAGCAACAGCATCTTTATCTAATGGTTTCATGAATTCAATGTAAGTCGGGCCAACAACACCTCCATCAGGATTTTCTTGGGACGGATATGTGTAAGTATTTGGGCCAGTTGGTTCGATAGACCAAAAGCCATAGAAATTCCAATAATGATTTACAATTTCTTTTACGCCATCACCATCATAATCAGCTTGTACACAATGCCATTCTGAACCCCCAGAAAATCTGTTATAAGGAGTATTTGCAGGATCACCACCTTCAACAATCCATGAAGCAAAACCAGGTGCATTACCATTAATACTTAAGATATATACATTACCATCTTTATTAATAACAATTATTTCATCTTGACCGTCATCGTCAAAATCTGCTACAGTTATACTTCTGTCTCTATCCATTCTGAACAGATCAATACCTTTAGATTCAAAAATGTTTGTTGGAAATGCAATAATTGAAGCATCACCATAATCATTATCTCCAACATTTTCGAACACTTGTAGTTCACCGTCATATCTTGGGCCAGATGGGAAAATAATTTCTTTATTTCCATCACCGTCTAAATCACCATATTGGACCCATCTTGGAGTACTATTTGGATTTGAAGGCCACATATTTGCCGGAGATGACCAAACTAACTCAAGTTGCCCATCATCAGTATATTCTAAACAATGAACTCTTCCACCTAGTGAATAATCCACTGCAAGAATTTCATTTCTTCCATCACCATCTAAATCGTCTGTTATTACAGCTCCTCTAACATGGTTAGTAGTATTTGCATAGGCTCTGTTAGTATCAGCAGGGTCTTCTGTTGCACTATTCCAAAATGCAACTTGCAAATTTTGAGCATTTAGCAACGTTGCTCCTAAAATAAATAAAACAAATAATAATTTTCTCATAATACCTCCTGAATATTTTTTGAGAATTAGTTATTTATATAAATTAATATCTTAATTAGTTCATCTATTTTAATAAGATATTTTATATTTTATTTTCCAAATAAACTTAATAATTTATATAATAAAAAAAAAGGAAGAAGGCTGTATCAATTTCATTAGTATTACCCCTATTAACCACAACAAGGTGAAATTTGATACAGCCTTAGAATAAGCTTGTTTTCTACCACTAGTGAATACAATACAATATTTATTCACTATAAGCATTTCAATTTTAATCCATCATCATTCTTAGGAAGGATGAACTATCATCATCTTCATAGTCATCGTTATCTGATGAATCATCTTTAAAATCAAATCCCGATTGAACTGTTGCATCTTGATCCAATGCTTTCTTTTGGATTCTCATAAATGTTGGCACCTCAAGATCTGCATTTTCATCGAGTTCAAAATTACCCGTTATAAACCCTGAAGCGATCTTCTTTTCAGATTTTTCCTCTGTTTCAGTAGAGGCGCTCGGCAATATTGTCTGGTTAACTCCAGGAGCTGCATTGAATCCTGTTGCAATTACAGTGTAAGAAACATACTCGTTCATTTCCTCTTTCTGCACTAGTCCGAAGATTATATTTGCTTCTTCGCCTGCAGCATCATATATAATTTGATTACCTTCATTTATCTCTTTCATTGTTAAGCTAGAAGAAGCTGTAACATTAAGAAGAATGTTTTTGGCACCTTTAATACTCACACCTTCCAACAGAGGTGAAGATATAGCTTTTTGTGCCGCTTCTTCCGCACGGTTTTCACCGCTGGCTATTCCACAACCCATCAAAGCTTCACCGCTTTGATTCATTACCGAACGTACATCTGCAAAGTCAACATTTATTGTCCCAGACACAGTAATGATTTCGGCAATACCGCGGGTAGCTTCATGCAGAACTTCGTTCGGTTTGTCAAATGCTTGGAATGCCCCGGCAGAATCATCAAGAATATTCAAAATTCTCTCATTCGGTATCACTATTAAACTGTCAACATACTGACGAAGTTCGTTTATTCCTTCTTCAGCATTCAACATTCTCTTTTTACCTTCCCATCTGAAAGGTTTTGTTACAATACCGATAACCAAAGCACCAAGACTATTAGCGATAGATGCGACTATCGGTGCACCGCCGGTTCCTGTTCCACCGCCCATTCCGGCAGTAACAAAAACCATATCGCTGCCTTCTAAAATTTTTGTGATTTTTTCCCTGTCCTCTTCAATTGCTTTTTTCCCTACATTAGGATCGGCGCCAGCGCCAAGCCCTTTTGTAAGATTAGCGCCTATCTGTATTTTATGATGTGCGCTACTTGTTTCAAGTACTTGAGCATCAGTATTAATAGCAACGTACTCAACTCCCGAAAGTCCTCTTTTCATCATACTTTCGATAGCATTGCAGCCGCCACCACCTATACCAACTACTTTTAGTTTAGCCGACAATAATGGTTCTTGGTCGAGTGTGGCAAATTTAGGCATAATACCTCCTTGTTGTGGTTAATTTATAATTCATCAAAAAACTCTACTATTCTTTTAAATATTCTGGTAAAACTAAATGAGCCGGATTTTTTCTTAACATCTAATCCTCTCCATGTATCGCTGGATTTTGTACCCGGAATTCCTTTTATCAAACCGGATACTGTTGCAAATTCCGGACTTCCTATTTCATTAGATAATCCTTCATCTAACTCCAATGGCACTCCTATTCTGCAAGGTAATCCAAGCACACTTTCAGCCAGATCAGTACATCCTCTTAATAAGGCGCCACCACCTGTAAGAACAACTCCAGCTTTGATCTTACTTTTTAACCCTGATTGACGTAACTCATTATCAATCAATGCAAAAAGCTCTCTCATTCTTACACTTATTATTTGAGTAAGAAGGGTGACCGGAACTTTAATATTTCCTCTTGCACCAACTCCTTTTATATAAATATTTTCATCCTTAATTATTGCTTCTTGCAAAGCATAACCAAAATCTTTTTTAATCTGTTCCGCATCAGCACTTACAATACCAAGAGATTCACGTATATCATTAGTAACTTGATTGCCTGCAATACCAAATACTTTTGTGTGCTTGATACTTTTATCATGGAAAATCGCTACGTCTGTTGTTCCGCCGCCAATATCGATCAATACAACACCAAGATCTTTTTCGTTCTCTTCCAATACCGAAACGCTTGATGCAATCGGTTGTAAGATATAATCATTCACTACAAAACCGGCTTTCTCTACAGACCTTTTAATATTCTGTATTGCCGGTACAGAAGCAAGAACAACATGGTTTACCGCTTCCAATCTTGAGCCGCACATACCAATAGGATTTTCAATTCCACCTTGATGATCAACAAAAAACTCTTCCGGAATTATGTGCAGTATTTGTCTATCAACCGGAATTTTTATTGTTCTAACATCTGCTTTTAAGCGGTCAAGATCTTCTTGTGCAATTTCATTATCCGGGTTACTTATTGTAACATAGTTTCTGTGACGAAGACTTGTAATATGTTCACCGGCAACGCCAACGTTTAATTCTTTTATGTTTATGCCTGCCCTGTTTGATGCAACTGCCATCGCTTCACTAATTGCATTACTTGTCTTGGCTATATTAGCAACTAACCCTTTATTTAAGCCGTCAGAAGGAGCTACACCAAACCCTAACACTTTCAACGAGGTTTCCATTTGCTCAGCAATTACTGCACAAACTTTAGTAGTTCCTAAATCTAAACCGGCAATTATATTTTGTTTCATTAGCTTTATCCTTTAAGCGCCATCAATGTTTTCAGATCTTCCCAAATAAATATGTTGCGCATATCGAAGATCTATATAATCCAAACCATTTAACAATAATTCTTTATCAAGATTTTGTACTAATTGCTCCAAATACATTATCTTATCTATCTCATTATTTCTTCCCAAAACAACTGGGAAATTGAATTGCGAAAATTGAAGAACAATATCTCTTCCTTTTCTCAAATCTATTTCAGATAGATTTTCATATAGAGCAGGGTCTATTAACTTCAAAGTCGAAATTATCTTCAATCCGGTAACAATATCAGAATTTGATAATACACTTTTGAACTCATCCAATTTTTTATCAACAAGCGGGTTGGTGATAATCGGATAATCTATTTTTTCAGAATGAGGTAACTTCGGAATTTTTATATTGTCTTCTGTTACCAAACATTCTTTGTTATCGTGCATTATAAGAGCTTCGAACTTTTTCTCATAAATTGTGATCACCAATGTATTTTCATTAAGTATCGCGTCAACATTCTGTACGTAAGGATGTTTTTCCAATCTATCCTTTACTATTGCCGGCGTAAGCGTTTCGTATAAAGCGGCATCTTCCAGATTAGCAAATCTGTAATACTCGGCTTTAGGAAGATGAACATTACCGTTCAACTCAATAAACTTAATGCTTGTCTGCTCTTCATCATCAATGGAAACCGAAGCTCCGATTAGAATCCCTACTATCACAATAAGAAAAATAATGCTCGATATTTTCACTTTACTATACACTATTGTCCAAACTTCTCTTTATATAGTTTTACAAATTCTTCGCCGTATTTCCATATATCACCGGCACCAAGAGTAACAATGATATCTCCTTTCTCAACCATATCCATAAGTAGATAAGGGATTTTTTCTTTATCCGGTTCATAAACCACATTTTTATGTCCGTAGCTTTTTGCCGCATTTGTTACCAGCTCACCGGAAATACCGTCAATCTTTTCTTCTCGCGCCGGATAAACATCCGTACAAACAAACACATCGGAATCCAAAAACGCGCGCCCGAACTCTGCGTAAAAATCTCTTGTCCTTGAATAAAGATGCGGCTGAAACACTGCAATCAATCTACGCTTCCAACCCTTCCTAATCCCGGAAAGTGTTGCGCTAATTTCCGTTGGGTGATGAGCGTAATCGTCAACAACCAGAATATCATTTTTATATTTTGTTTCAAATCTTCTGTAAACACCGGTAAACGATTCCAATGCTTTCTTGATCACATCAAACTCAACTCCAAGTTCTTTTGCTATTGTTACCGCAACCAAGGAGTTCTTAACGTTATGTGTGCCCGGAATGTTAAGAGTTATTCTGCCAAGTTCTTCACCTTTGTAAACAAGAGTGTAAGAAGTTTCAAATTGATCATGTGTAATATCAGTTGCTCTTACATCCGCTTGTTGTGTAAGCCCGTAAGTGATTATCTTTTTATTTATCAGCGGCATAATATCTTGCAATGCCGGTTCATCCAAACAAAGCACAACAAATCCAAAGAAAGGTACTTTATTAGCAAACTGAACGAATGCGCCTTTGATATCGTTTAAATCTTTATAAGTATCTAGATGTTCCGATTCCAAAGTTGTAATTGCTGCAATACTCGGAGTAAGGCTTAAGAATGTTCTATCGAATTCATCGGCTTCAACAACAATATAATCGCTATTACCCAAGCGAGCATTGGTCCCGCCGAGTCCGCTCAACTTACCACCAACAATAATAGTCGGATCAATTCCCGCTTCGGTTAATACTAGCCCAACCATTGAAGTAGTTGTTGTTTTACCGTGAGTACCTGCAATGCCGATACCGTATTTCATTCTCATGGTTTCCGCAAGCATTTCGGAGCGTTTTATCACCGGAATATTTTTTTCTATTGCAGCCTTTACTTCCGGATTTTCCGTATTTACTGCCGAAGAATAAACCAGCACGTCACAGTTGGTTACGTTTGCAGCAGAATGCCCAATCGAGATTTTTATGCCCAGATCCCTCAGTCGTTCGGTGTTTGCCGATTCATTCATATCGGAACCGGATATCTCGAACCCGCGGTTAAGCATAATTTCTGCAATACCGCTCATACCAATTCCACCGATGCCGACAAAGTGTATTTTCTTTATAATCCTTTGAAACATCTTATTATCTTTTTCCCCTATACATTAGATGCCAGTTTCATTATTTCGTTTGCAATAATGTTCGCCGCATCCGGTTTTGCAAATTTTTTAATATTGTCTCGATACTTATTCAGCTTATCTTCATTAAAGATTAGTTCTTTTACCGTTCCGATAAGTTTATCAGAAATTTCACTATCTCTAATGAGTTCAGCTGCATCAGAATCATAAAGAACTTTAGCATTTTTGTACTGATGATCCTCCGCAACATTAGGAGAAGGTACAAAAATCACTGGTAATCCAAGTGCTGCAAGCTCGGCAATAGTAGTAGCTCCGGCTCGCACAATTAATAAATCTGCAATTGAGTAAGTTAACGAAATATTATCAAAATATTTCTTCACTCTTACCAAATCGCTATTATATTTTTTAAATTTTTCAAAATAATATTCGCCTGTCTGCCAAAGCACTTGTATATCAAGTTCTTTAAGCTTTTCAAGATTTTTCTCAATCGCGTTGTTGATTGAACCGGCACCTAAACTACCGCCAATTATCACCAAAGTCTTTTTATCTTCCGCCAGTTCAAAGTACTGTAAAGCGGTATCTCTATCTTGCAATTTTATATCAACTCTTATTGGATTTCCGCTGTTGATTATCTTGGATGAATCACGAAAATATTTTTTTGATTCTTCAAAGCTTACAAAAATCTTACTTGCTTTTTTCTCTAATAATCTGTTTGTCAAACCTGGATAACTATTTTGCTCCATTAAAACAACCCGTGCTCCCATAAATGATGCTCCCCAAATCGCTGGACCGGAAACATATGCTCCCGTACCAATTGCTACGTGAGGCTTGTATTTTATACTTATGACTAATGATTGGAGCATGGAAACTATCAATTTTAACGGAAATAATAAATTCTTAAAAGTCAGTTTTCTGGTAATACCGCTTATCCAGATTGTTTTTAAATCAAATCCTAAATTCGGTAACACTCGTGATTCGATCTTCTTCTTTGTTCCAACAAATAATATTTTTGAATCTGGTTGCAATTCAAGTAATTTTTGAGCAACAGCAATTGCCGGATAAAGGTGACCTCCCGTTCCTCCGCCGGCAAACAAAAATCTATATGTTAATTGACTGCTACTCAACTATTTTCACCTTTGGTTTTATGCTTTTACTTGACTGATGCGCTATATTAATTAAAATACCTATCGAAGCACAGAACAATATAATCGATGTTCCACCAAAACTGATAAATGGAAGAGTTATTCCTGTTGTCGGTAATAATCCCGTAACAACTCCTGCATTAATAAAAGCACTCATTATTATATTAAACGAAATTGCAAATCCTAATAGTTGACCATAATCATCTTTAGCTCGTTTTGCAATTATTACTCCTATTACAAAAAGTGCGAAGAAAAGCGTAAGCACCAATACAGTTCCTAAAAGTCCAAACTGCTCACCTAAGATTGAGAAAATAAAATCGCCATAAGACTCTGGTAAGAAGAGATCACTTTGACGACTTTGCCCTATTCCGACACCGAATAGTCCTCCACTTCCCAAACCGATTTTTGCCTGCATTACTTGAATATTCGGGACATGATTAGTATTAATTCCATCAATGAATGCTAAAATTCTTTGTCTTGAATGTGAGAACATCATCATTGCAATACCGCCGGCAACAGATGCAGTTCCAAGTGTTGCGGCAATGTGTCGTAATCTGCTACCTCCGATGTAAAGTAATGTAAAACTTGTAAAGATAATAATCATACTAGTACTTAAATTCGGTTGAATTAAAACCAAACCGGATACGGCAAATATCCAAACTAGCGTATATTGAAAACCATGTTTAAAATCTTTTAAAAGTTTTCCTTTCCTTTCTATCATTCCCGCCAGATGCATAAAGAGTACTAGCTTGGCGACTTCAGACGGCTGGAATCTGATGACGCCAAGATCTAGCCACCGTGTAGCACCTTTAGCTTTTGATCCAAGCAAAAGTGTTAATATTAATAAGGCAATTACACCGAATAACAACGGTTTACTGTACTCTTTATATTTTTCATAGGGAATCATCGCAAATACAATTCCGGCTAAAAGCGCTAAAACCAGTTTAGCAATATGTGACTTAAACAAGAAATAGATATTATCGAATTTAACTTCACTAAACGTACTGCTGGCAGTAAATACAAGTACTGCCCCCAGAACTATTAGCGCTATTACTATAAATATCATTGATCTTACTAGTGTTTTCATATCGATAAACTCTCTACAGCTTTTTTAAATACTTCTCCTCTATGTTCATAATTTTTAAACATATCAAAACTTGCACATGCCGGTGACAGAAGAACAATATCTCCCGTATCCGCTTCTTCCATTCCCTTTTTTACACATGCTTCGAGGGAATCCACTTTTTCAACTTCTACATAATCGTGGAAATAATCGTAAACTTTATCTGCCGATGAACCGATCGCATAAATTTTCTTTACATTCTTTTTAACAAGATCTTTTATTCTGCTATAATCATTACCTTTATCTTTACCGCCTAGAATAAGGTATATCGGTTTTTTGAAACTTCTGAGTGCATACCAAACAGATTCAACGTTTGTTGCTTTGGAATCATTTACAAACTCAATTCCTTTGATCACTTTAACTAATTCCAGTCTATGCTCAACTCCGGTAAATGAACTTACCGCTTTCAGAATACTCTCGTTGTCTATTCCCAAAATTTTTGCAACTGTTATTACTGCAAGTGCGTTATAACGGTTATGATCTCCTCTCAGAGTCAGATATTCGGTGCTTCCTACTTCTATAGTTTCATCATCATGATTAAAGTATATTATTTCATTTTCAATGAAACAACCATCCTCAGTCATTGGTGATAACGAAATACCATAGCAACCGATATCTCTTTTAGGACAACTATTAACTACTTCATCATCCATATTATAAATGAAATAATCCGATTCATCTTGATTTTTAGATATCTGTAATTTTGAGCCAACATAATAATCAAAGTTGTCTTCGTATCTATCCAAATGATCAGGAGTGATATTCAGAATTATAGCGAATTTAGGTTTGAATTCTTCAATATGATCCAATTGAAAACTTGAAACTTCGAGAGCAACAAATTCATCTTCTTGAATATCCATCACAATATCGGAAAATGCGATACCGATATTACCAGCCAGTTTGGTTTTCTTGCCGCATCTATTTAATACATGCTCACAAAGACTTGTTGTTGTCGTCTTTCCGTTCGTTCCTGTAATTGCAATTATAGTACCTTTATTGAACCAAGATGCAAATTCCAATTCGCTGATAACTTTTATGTTTTTTTCAACAGCTTCACTCAACACTTTTGATTTTGAAGGAACTCCAGGACTTGTTATTATATAGTCACAATCAAAAACTTTATTTGTATGACCACCTATTTCATATTCAATTCCCAGCGTATCAAGTTCTTTAAGTTTTTCTCGGTCAATTCCGGTAGATAGATCACTAACAAACGGAACAGCTCCAAGTTTTTTTGCAAGCTTGGCAACAGCTATACCGCTTATCACAGCACCTAATATTGTTATATGTTGACCTGATATATCTTTCATCTTACCTTGAATGAAGCTAAGCTAATAATTGCTAAAATTATTGTAACTATATAAAATCTCATCACTATCTTTGGTTCTGCCCAACCCAACATTTCGTAATGATGATGAATTGGCGCCATCTTAAAAGCTCTTTTACCAACACCGAATTTTTTCTTGGTATATTTGAAATAAAGACGCTGAATTATAACGGAAAGCGCCTCGACAAAAAATACTCCGCCCAATAAAGGGATCAGTAATTCTTTCTTAATTAAAATTGCAATTATTCCGAATGCACCGCCAAGAGCAAGCGAGCCGGTATCACCCATGAATATTTGAGCCGGATAAAAATTGAACCATAAAAATCCCAGACCGGCACCTATTATCGCAGCAATAAATACTGTTAACTCTCCCGATCCTGGTAAATAAATAATATTCAAGTAGTCTGACCAAATTACATTACCTGATACATAGCTCATGACTGCTAACGCTAACATCACAAATGTGATTGTTCCCATTGCCAGTCCATCCAAACCATCGGTTAAATTAACAGCATTGGATGTTGCCGTTATTATAAAGATTACCATTGGGATATATAAATATGAGAAATCCCAATTCATATTCTTAAAGAACGGCAAAGTTGTTTGAGTGTTATACTCGGCAAACTCAGGTAAATAGTAAACTGCAATACCAAGTATCAACCCGACGAAAACTTGACCGAGCAATTTGTAGCGAGCTATTAAACCCTGTGGAAATTTTTTAACCACTTTGAGATAATCATCAACAAACCCAACAAAACCCAAAAAGAGTGTGCCGAATAATGCGAGCAGAATATAAGTGCTTTTTAAATCGCTCCAAAGAAGTACCGGGATAACAATTGACAGCAAAATAATTAGTCCACCCATAGTTGGCGTTCCCGCTTTCTGCAAATGCGATTGTGGCCCTTCTTTTCTAATGGTTTCACCTATCTGTTTCTTCTTAAGCAGATTGATAATTTTCGGGCCGACAAAGAATGCAATGAACAAAGCGGTTATTGCCGAAACAGAGGAACGGAATGTCAAATACTTGAACACACCAAACCCCGGTGGCGATAGTACTTTTTCGATATAATCAAATAGATAGTAAAACATTAAGCCGCTTTGTTCCTAATCTGTTCTGCAAATTCTTCCATCTTCATTCCGCGTGAGCCTTTAACCAATACAACTTGCTCGGAGAAATCATTCTTGTTTACAAATGATTTTAATGCTCTTCTATTCTTAAAGTAATTTATATTGATACTTGTTTTTCTCTTCTGCAATTCTTCATCAAGATGACCCATCAATTTCCCGATCATCAAAACATTATTGATTTTATTCTTCACAATTAATTCAACTAAACTTTTATGATAGTCAACAGCTTCCCTCCCCAGTTCAAACATATCGCCTATAACAATAGTCTTAACTTTATAAGACTTAATATTTTTAAGCAAAATAATTGCCGCTTCCATTGATGCCGGATTTGCATTGTATGTGTCATCAATCAACATCATGTTGTTAAATTTTTGTACTGATAATCTGCCGGGAATTTGTTTTAGTTTACTTACTCCGTTTTTAATCTGCTTAACCGAGAGTTTCAGATGCTGCGCGATTGCAATTGCAGCTAAGACATTCTGCGCATTTGATTTACCATAAAGCGGTAAAGTAATTTCAAAACTTCTGTTCTTATAAGAAACGTTTAACTTGGTTCTTCCATCTTCAGTATAGCCAGTAATATGACCTTTAACATCACATTTGCCTTTGAAGCCGTATGTAATTTTATTGCTGACTCTCTTTGTATTCTTTTTAATTATCTTATCATCATTATTGATAAAGATAATTCCATCGTTAGCCAATGTGGAATTAAACAAAGCGCTCTTTTCTTTATAAACTCCGTCTTGGTCAATCAGATATTCCAAGTGCGAATCACCAATGTTTGTTATCAAAGCATAATCCGGACTTGCAATTTCAGCTGTGTACTTTATCTCGTTAAAATGATTTGTACCATGCTCAAGAATTAAGATCTCGCAACTAGATTTTGTAGAAAGCAGAGTAAGCGGCACACCAATATGATTATTATTGTTGGCAACGGTTTTTTCTGTTTTGAATCTCTCACTCAATATAGTTGCCAAAATTTCTTTGGTTGTTGTCTTACCATTGCTTCCTGTAATGGAAATTACTTTTGCTTTTAATTTCGATCTCCATACATGAGCTAATTCCCCGTATGCCTTAATAGTATTCGGTACAGTAACTATTGGTACATTTATGTGGTCAAAGTTTTTTAGTTTACGCTTACTAATCAAAATTGCCGATGCCCCTTTATTTACAGCATCATCAACGAATTTGTGTCCATCATATTTTGCTCCTTTGATAGCGACAAAAAGTGAATTCTTTTTTATCGTACGCGTATCAGTTGAAACCGAAGAAACAGCTTTGAACTCTGTCGGGTTATATATCACCGATCCAGTTAGATTGAATATGTCGGTTAATGTAATTTTCATTAACATGCTTCCAAATATTTGATTGCTGTTTCTTTATCTGAGAAGTGACTTTTCACTCCGTTAATAATTTGATAATCTTCGTGCCCTTTGCCTGCAATAAGAATCACCGCATCATCTTCGGAATTACAAATAGCATTCTTAATCGCTTCTTCACGATCGGGATTTACAACAACATCACTACTTCCTATGCCTTCCATTATTTCTTCAATAATTTTCAAAGGGTCTTCTGATCTTGGATTGTCAGAAGTAACATATACTTTATCACTCAACTCGCTGGCAATTGTTCCCATTACCGGACGCTTGAATTTATCTCTGTCACCACCACAACCGAAAACCGTATGGATCGGTCTTTCACCTTTAACAATGTGATGAATAGATTCTAAAGCTTTCTGTAAACTATCCGCTGTATGTGAATAGTCCACAATAACTTTTTTAGGACCTTTGCTAACGACTTCAAATCTGCCAGGTACTTGCGGTGTTGTTTTAATTCCTTCCAAAACTTTTTCTGGCAATATCCTTTCCAACAAACCAACAGCCGCAGCAGCAGTAGCATTATAACTATTGAACTTACCAATGAGTTTTGTACTTACATGATAAGAATTCTGTAAATAGGACAGATCGAAAGAGGTCCCGTCAAGATCATACTGAATATTACTTATCCAAAACATTGCATCACTAACAGTTCCGTATGAGAACAATTCACATTGATTTCCCTTTAAAAGCTGCTGCCAATGTTCATCATCCTTATTAAAAATTATTCTACCGCTTGGTTTTATTGAGTCAAACAGAATTTTCTTTGCTTCAAGATAATGGTCAAAATCGGAATGGAAATCCAAATGATCGGAAGTGATATTTGTAAATACTGCATAGTCAAAATCCAATCCGTAAACTCTATCAAGAGAGAGAGAGTGTGATGAAACTTCCATCACACAATGAGTATAATTTGCGTCAACCATTTCTCTCATGTATTGATTTATCTTGTTAGATTCTGGCGTCGTAAGAGTTGATTCAATTTTGGTATCACCAATATAATTGGAAATAGTTCCAAGCAGACCGGTTTTAAAACCAGCAGTTTCCAAAATGTTCTTTATATAAAAAGCTGTTGTCGTTTTTCCGTTAGAACCGGTAATGCCAATTAGCTTTAGCTCCCTCGAAGGGTTTCCGTATAAATTACACGATAGTTCCGCAAATGCCCTTCTGCTATTACTTACTACAATTTTTACCACATCATTTTGTACGAAAAGAGCATCCGGAGTTTCACCGTCATCTTCCATTACAATTGCTTTAGCGCCCTTACTAATTGCATCGGGGATAAATTTGCGTCCATCGGTCTTAAAGCCTTTAATAGCCACGAAAATCGACTTCTCATTTACTTCTGCAGAATTGTTGGTTATATTGTTGACTTCCTTATACTCAGGAGCCCCAACAACACTAACTACTTGAACGCTATTTATTAACTTATCCAATTGCATTAGTTAATTCGCACCTTATTTTTCAATTTCGGGTTCTCACACTTTATTACACAAACCAATCCATCCTTAATTTTCGTATTTGGAGCTATACTTTGCGAAACTACCGTACCGCTACCTTCAGCTTTGTATTTAATACCAAGGTCATGCAGAATTTTTATCGCCTCACGTTTTGTAAAGCTATTTAGGTTAGGCATTACTGTTGAATCGATAGAATACTTTTTCTTTTTATCAGAGTTCGGTAATAAAACTCTTTGCTCTGGTAAGTTTGATGTAACAAAAACATCTTCATTTTGCTGATGTTTTAGCTTAGGTATAATTTCTTGTTTTTCTTCTGGAATATCCTTCTTGATCTCAGTACCATCATTATCCAAAATTCGTTTCGCTACTTCATGGAAAATTGGCGCTGCAACTCTACCGCCGTACCTTCCAATTTTAGGTGAACTTACAACTATCAGAACGAGTATTTGTGGATTTTCAACCGGGAAGAATCCAACGAACGATGAATTATATTCTTTATTGGAATATTTTTTATTCACCAACTTTTGCGCCGTACCTGTTTTACCACCAATAGAAACACCCGGGATATAAGCTTCTGTTCCCGTTCCGTCTTCTACCACCTCTTTCATCATTTTTTTTACTCGTTCAGAAGTTTTTTGAGAAACAACTCTTCTGATTTTCTTAGGAGCAAACTCTTCAACTATATTTCCATTTGCATCAGTAACTTGCTGAACAACATAAGGATGCATCAACTCACCGCCATTTACTAATGCCGAGTAAGCTAATGCCAGTTGCAATGGAGTTACAGAAATCTCATATCCAAAAGAGATGAACTTTTTAGATATCTTTGAATAATACTTTGGTTTTTTCAATAATCCTGGAGTCTCTCCGGGAAGATCGATAGAAGTTAAACTACCAAATCCGTAATTACGGAGATATCTGTAAAAAGTATCTTCATCAATTCTATCGCTTAACTTAGCAATACCAACATTGCTTGAATGTTGTATAATTCCTGTTGCTGTTAAATATTCATATTCGTGTGTATCTCTAATCGTCGCGCCCTTAACTCTGTAAACTCCGTTTTCGGTATTGATCTTTTCACTCTCGTATGTCAGGTCTTCATCTAAAAGAATTGACATGATAAGAGGTTTAATTGTTGATCCGGGTTCGTATGTATCTGTTATAGAGCGATTTCTTCTTTTATAGCTTGGATATATATTATAGTTCTTCGGATCATAGTCAGGCTGATTAGTCAAAGCAAGGATCTCACCCGTGTTGGGATTCATTATAATTCCAACTGCTGATTTTCCCTTGAACTTATTTAATCCTTTCTGAACTTCTGTCTCTAATATCTTCTGATAAGTTTTATTGATTGTCAGTTTAACAGTATTGCCAGGAACAGGTTTTCTGGATAATTCTTGATTAACTGTAACAACTCTACCCAGAACGTCATTCTCCATCAACTTGTAACCATCAATGCCAGTAAGTTTGTCATCAAAATATTTTTCAACACCTGATACGCCAACAAGTTTTCTATCAACATACCCTAACACATGTGAAGCAAGACTACCATAGGGATAAACCCTTGAGTAATCTTCTATTTGAAAATATCCTTCAACAACAAATTCTGATAATTGTATCACGTCTTCCTTAACTGCTTTTTTCTCAAGACAAATATTTTTGTTCGCACTGTTCAATAATCTTAAATAATGTTTCTTCTTCTTTCCAAATACTTCAGCAAACTTTGTAGCTATTCTTTCTTTCGCTTTTTTGTTTGTCATTCTTGTATCGACAAACAGAGAAACATCATCTTTAGTATAAGCTAGAATTTCACCATTCCTATCAGTAATCAATCCTCTTTCAGCTTTTATCTTTACGGTTTTATTCTGTTGCTTTTCAGCAATTTTAGCATAACGATCATGCTCGGAAACTTGTATGTTAAATAGTCTTCCAACTAATACTACCAGCACAAAGAATACAACCGATATTACGATCAAGGCTCTAGAATTATTCATACTTACTATTGACTATTTTCTTGATCCTATTAATTTTCTCTTGACTAACAAATAATTTTTCCATCGGCTGATCGATTCTTACCATACCTAATTTCTCAGAGGCAAGTTTTACAATTCGATCTTCCGACTGAAGTTTTTGTACTTCTGCAATTTTTGCTTCCAACTTATTTTGAATTGCACCAAGTTCTTGGTCCAACAAATCAACTTCTTTTAATAAATATCTATTTTCAGTATGGAGTACAAGATAAATGAAAACCGAACCTACTATAGGAACAACTACATTTAATAATATCTTTCCAATAGATATTTGTCTCTTAGACTTTTTTGTACTTTTCTTTTTCATATTTTTTCAGCAACTCTTAACTTGGCACTTCTAGATCTACTATTCTCTTCAATTTCTTTATCCGTTGGAACAACAGGTTTTTTTGTCAATATTTTCAAGCTCGGAGTTGTATCGCACACACAGATGGGAAATTCTGGTGGGCATACACACGTAAGCGTCTGTTGTTTGAAAAAATCTTTAACTATTCTATCTTCCAATGAGTGGAAGGTGATAATCGCTATCCTACCTCCTACTTTTAGTACCGATAAAGATTTTTCCAGGAAATCTTCAAGTTCATTCAATTCATCGTTTACAAAAATTCGAAGTGCTTGAAAAACACGAGAAAGAGATTTATTAACAACCCTCGAAGGAATGACTTCTTCAACTATTCCTCGTAACTGTTCAGTCGTTTCAATCTTATTTACTTTCCTATGCTCAGCAATTCTTTTTGCAATACTTCTTGAATTCCTTTCCTCACCATATTTGTAGATAATATTAGCAATTTCTTCTTCCTTAAAAGTATTAACTACAAACGAAGCGGGGAATCCTTTCGACTTATCCATCCGCAAATCCAATGGTGAATTTTCCCTATATGTAAAACCTGACTCTTTATTGTCTAGTTGAAACGAGGAAACACCAAGGTCTGCAAAAATGCCATCATATTTTTCAATGAACTCAATTCTTGAAATATTTAAAATATTGGTAAAACTCGTGTTATAGAGTTTAACTCTGTTGTCGTCTTTAAATAATGTTTTACAATGATCGTATGCGGTCGAATCTTTATCGGTTCCGATGTACCTAGCGGATTTAGTAAGCTTTGATAAAATTTTTTTTGTGTGTCCACCAAAACCAATAGTTCCTTCAAAATATACACCCGAACTGTCGGTCACCAAATATTCAACTGTCTCGTCCAGTAAAACGGGTGTGTGATAAAGCATTACATTACATATCCATTACTTCTTTTGCAATTTCTTCATACGAATCTTCAATATCCTTCAGATACTCTTCATATAATCGAGGATTCCAAACCTCTATATACTTATTCATACCAAGGATTAAGACTTCTTTTTCTATTTCCGCAAAATCGATCAACTTTTTTGGGACAAGAAGTCGTGATTGTGAATCAAACCTATCTTCAGCGGCCTCTTGCAAAAACATCCTCATAAACTTTGCATCCTTAGGGTCAAAAGTGTTCAATTTATCCAGTTTACTAGAAACTAACTCTTTCCAGTAATCCATTGGATAAATATTTATACATTTGGAAGAACCTCTTGTAAGGACAAAAGTATCGTTCGATTCCGATGAAACGAACTTTCTCATCCTTGCAGGAATAGAAATTCTTCCTTTTGTATCGATTGAATATTTATAACTTCCTAGAAACATAATTTTTTGACACTTTTAGGGATTCTTAAACACTTTTACCCACCGCACCGAAAAATAACTCTTTTTTATGGGAAATGTCAAGTCTTTTTTCTTATTTTTTTCAATAAAAAATCGCTATAAGTTATTGAATATAAAATATTTAGGGGTACATAATCGGACATATTGTATTTTATTAAAATAAGTTAAGCTTTTGATTTGTCAGAGAGAAAAATTTTTACTTAATTGGTTTATTCTTTATAAATTTTTGATGGAATACTGATGAAAAACAAAATAATCTTAATAACCGGGGCAACTGACGGAATTGGCAAACAAACAGCATTGGATTTGGCAAAACTTGGTAGCAAAGTAATCGTCCATGGTAGGAATGAAGAAAAATGTAAAAATACTGCAACAGAAATAGCTAATAAAACGGGAAATTCTGACATTGATTACGTCTCAGCTGACCTTGCCTCATTGAGTCAGGTAAAAGATATGGCAAACTTGATCATTTCCAAGTATGACCGCCTTAATGTGTTGATAAATAACGCCGGTGTATTTGAAAATGAAAAAATATTCACTTCTGATGGATATGAGATGACATTTGGGGTAAACCATTTAGCTCATTTTTTACTTACTATTCTGCTTCTTGATCTTATAAAGTCATCTGCACCATCCAGAATTATAAATGTGAGTTCGATGGCTCATAGTGGTAACGAATTTGATTTGGAAAACTTAAACAGTGAAAAATCATTCAGCAGCTACAACGCTTATGCAATATCGAAAGCCGCAAATATTTTGTTCACATATAAATTAGCGAAGGACCTTGAAGGAACCGGTGTTACCGTAAATGCACTTCATCCAGGAGTAATTTCCACTAAACTATTGCACAAAGGTTGGGAAATTGGAGGGGCAAGTTTGGAAAGTGGCGCTGCAACTTCTGTTTACCTTGCAAGTTCAGATGAGGTTGAAGGAGTTACCGGGAAGTATTTTTCAAATAAAAGAAGAAGCCGTTCCTCGTCCCTCACTCACGACGAAGAATTACAACAAAAATTGTGGGATATAAGTTACAAGATGGTGGAAAAGTTTTTGTAGTTTGTAGGGGACAAAAATATTCGTTCTCTACTATTTACAGAATTTTTATGATGCATGTCATTGTCGCATTTCTCGACTACGCTCGAAATGCTATTTTTACTAATTCTTTCTCACAAAAAATTTTTTTCTTCTGAGCATCTTTACAGTACAAAATTGTTTTTAAGCCTCAGCTGCTTTCTTTGCATCAATTCTATTCGTAACAAGTCTAAAAACAAACAGTGATACAGCAGATAATAATCCGATTGCAACGAAATAATACCAAATATAATGTGCATCCGTATAGTACGCAGCTTTTTGAACTTCTGTTAATCCCGCTGGTAACGTATCAGGATTCGGGCAATATTTATCCAACAAAAAACCCGACATGCTGAATCCTATAATTGCAGAAAGAAAAGAATGTAAATGACTGAAACCAAGATATAAACCTTCCTCCCCTTTCGGAGCTTGGAAAGAGAAGTACTCTAAAAATCTCGGGGATATAAAACATTCGGCAAGACCTTGAATTGCAATTCCGACTATCATCATTACGGTTAGCGGGTGAAGGTCAACCATACCGAAAAACGAAACGGTGGGGCCTGTAATGCTTTCCAGTTCTTGACTCATTGCCATTGCTAATGCAGAAAGGGGCATTAGTAACATCCCCCAAAGCATTGAAGTTACAGCTTGCCGCTTTTTCATCATCTGCGTTACCAATACAACAAATAACACAACTACTAACGGATTCACATTTGCAAGCCATTCTGGTTTTGCTCCTTCACCAAGAAGTCGGATAACATACTTAGGCATTGTTGCATATAACTGCCCTTGAATAAGCCAAAAACCAGTGATAATCAAAGTAAGAACCCAGAGACGAGGTTTATGAAGAATTCCCATCAATGCACGGAAAATATCTCTGATATTTTTACTTTCGGAAGTATTATCCGGCTCTTGATAGAAAAATATTGCAAATAAAAATGCAATAAATGCCATTGCCGCTGAAAAGAAATTAACGTATTCTAACCCAAGTCCTTGGCGAATAAAAGGGACAAAAGTCTTACCACTAAAAGCCCCTATGTTTACAATCCAATAAAATAATGAATATCCCCTTGCACGGTTTACCTCATTTGTGGTTTTAGCAACTGTACCGGTAATAAGCGGTTTTATGAAAGAAGCTCCAACCAAAAGAATGAAAAGGAAAAACAACACAGGCACCTTCGTCTGGAATATCCCAAGGAAAAAATAGCCAACAGTCAACATTCCAAATGCAATTATCATCCCTTTACGGAATCCTATCTTATCAACATAAGCGCCAACAAAAGTCGGGAATAAATAAAGTAGTCCATAAAACAACCCAACAACAATACCGGTTTCAATATCGGTAAACCCGACAATATCTGTGAGGAAAAGAGTAAGAACAATAAAAAAACCATAGTAAGCGGCGCGCTCACATAATTCCATAAAGTTTGCAAGCCAAAAATCTTTTGGAAATTTCCAGCTTTCTTTCTGTACGGCTTCAGTCATAAGCAAAACCAAATTTTGTTAGTGAAAATAGTTTTTCAAAGATAATGTGAAAAAGATAAAATTGATAGAGAAAAATGGTTTGGATCTGGGTGCTAACTCCTAGATACTTTATGCTAGGAATAAGAACCCAGCATCTAGTCTAAAACCTATACTTTATTCCAACTGTGAAATAATTAATAGTATAATTGGTAAAGTCACGTGACTGGTAAATCCCGATTATATTAAATGGTTTATCTGCTAATAATCTCATTGTAATTGAGTATGCGCTTGTCTGAGTATCAATTTGATTGTATAACGTCTGGTAATCGGAATTGTAATAAGTTACCCTATCCCCAATAAAACCTCGCAGAGAAAAATTAACGAATGCTGCGGGGGAATAAAATAGTTCGGCACCAAATGAAAAACTGCTGCGGTCATCATCGGTTGTAGTATAAGCCGGCATTAAAGTAACGTTAAAATAAATTGACGGATGCCACGAAATCTTACCCTCAAAATAAGTTGTATTCAAATCATAATAGCCAGTACCAATTGAATAAGTCCCACCAAGACCTAAAAAGAACAGGTTAATATTATAGAGAAGAGAAGCGTGTATTATATGAGTTCCATCAGTGATAGAACCGTAGAAATATCTTCCTCTATACTTTTCAGCGTATTGTCCGGTCGCGTAAGCATAGTCGAATTTTAAATAAAACGGATAGAGGTTTTTCATCCCGCTGACTACGAAAAAGTTCTGCTCATAAATCCAGTTCGAATCGGGAATATCTATTGTAAGATTATCATAACCCAAAACAATTCTATCCAATCGTTTTATATCGACAATACCGTAAAAGGAAAAACTCTCAGAGGAATTATTTGTCGAATAACTCCCTGAAGTATAGTAACCGCTTGCAGTAAACGTTGTTTTAGGTTTTTGTGCCGAGGCTACTGTTACTAAAAGCAATAGTAACAGTAGTACCTTAAATATTTGAAAATTTCGTATGTTCATTTTCATCCGGATAGTTAATCAAATTAAAACAACAATAAGTACTATCTGCTCAAACTCAAGCCTTCTTTAGCGCTTGCATCATTTGGATTCACAATAAGAGCAGTAACAAAATGGTCGTATGCTTTACTTTTGCTACCCAGATAGTAATATGTCCAACCCAGATAAAGATTTACAGCATAATCACTTGGGTATGATTTATATAGTTTTTCCAATATAATTTTTGAATTTAGATAATCCGATGTGTTAAAATATATTTTAGCCAAATTTAGATTTGCGGTATAGTGTTGTGGATCTTCATCCAATATCTTTTTATATATACTTTTAATTTCACTCCAATTATTCATTGCCGCATAGGGATAAGTTAAACCTAATAATGATTCAATACTATTCTTACTTATCCTAACTGCTTCTTTATAATATTTAACTGACGATTCATTCATCTTTGCAAGATAATGCAACCAACCCAATCTAATATTTACTAAATAATCATTCGGATTATCAGCATGTACAGTTTTCATAATTGCAATTGCTTTTTCATAATTTCCAATAGCTTCTTCCGATATAGAATTTTTAAACGCTTTGAGTCTATCTTCTTTCGATATCTTATAACCATAAGAAATATTGGTAATTGATAAAACCAAAAGAATAAGAATGAATTTACTTAGTCTGTTCATTGTCTTCCTCATTTTCATTATTAATTAACTCTGCTTTAAACTTAATTTTATTATTATTTGTTTCTAATGCACTTAATTTCCCTTCCGAAGATACCAACAGATATCCTTTTGACTTCTCGTTAAAGAAACTGAATAATCCTTTTCCTTTGTTTTCCAAATTGTAAGCTAACTTGAATTGTTGATCTTCTAACTCTACCCAATTTAGTTCTGCTTCCGAAGTGATTTGCTGACTAAACAACAAAATAAATTCGGATAGATATCTAACAAAACTTTTTACAGTTATTGATATTGGATATTTATCATACCAGCTTAATTTTTCATAATAACCGAAAGGAACACTTATCACATTCAGATAAAAGAAATATAATACCGAATCTTTTTTACCTATATAATTTGTAGCATAGAATACTTTATCACTCAAATAAATGTAAAGGATAGAACCTTTATCATTTTCTATGTACATATTATTGAAAATATCGATTTTTACTTCCCAATGCTCTTTATCTGTCTTACCATTAAGTGAATACTTAAAAGTATATTCATCCCCCAATTTAAAGTCAAATGCTTTACGTATCACTTTATGTGTTTCTATATTTCTTACGTATGTATTTTCTTCCGGGAAAGTAAACGAACGCATTCCAAGGTCACCATTACTACGATAAACAAAATGCGAGAATGGGAACTTATACGTCTTATCGCCAATCTTATCTGTTAACTGAAATTGGAAATGCAGATGCGGATATGGCGAACGTCCACTATTACCACACCTTGCAATAATATCACCCTTCTTTATCTTATCCCCTTCATTAACAGTTATCGATTTTTTCTTCAGATGAGAAAGAGCGGAAAAGAGTCCTTCACCATGATCAATAACAATTGTGTTACCCCAATTTTGTTTAACGTTCACTTCGCCAATTTTGTTGTCATCAATGTTATCAATCATATTTACAACAGTGCCATCAAGCGGTGCAATTACTGGCGTATCGAAGCAGAAATAATCTTCACAGACATCCCCGTCATTTTCATATTCCTTTTTGTTATCCCCTTCAATCACAAAATCCCATGCATATTTCCAATCATTTTTATGAGTGTACTGTCCGTTAAAACCTTGTGATACTTTCCATTCCCCCCAAAATGGAAGTTCAGGGAAAAGATATTTAAATCCTTCGAACCTTGTTATTCTATTCTGATGATAGTAATAATTTTCTTCAGGAGAACCTGGATTGAAATAGAGCAATGTAAGGTCTGTGTTCTCTTGTCTGAACTTCAAACTATAAATTGTTGATAAAACAACAAAGTTAAAGGGTAGCACTAAAACCGGCAGCATATTTTCACTAAGCAGTTTTTCAAAAAATACAGTGAAGATTATAATAAACAACAACGTGATAAAAAGAAGCGGTATTGTTTTCTTCGAAATAATTATCATACTTCCGCCAAGAGCAAAGGCAGTGAGAACTGCATTGAACGATGTTAAAATCATCAAAGATTCACTTACGTTCTGAAATAGTAGATGAAGAATTATGAAGTTCACAGCAAATGCAAAGATTGTATTCACAAACATTACACGAGAGAATAAGAGTACGATAATAAGAAAAGCTAACCCAGCAATGCTGCTCGACTGTAAAAGAATAAGTGCAAACGACTTCAATAGTACGTTTATATATTCTGGCAAAAATGCTATTGTTCCATCATGGAAAAACGAAATATCTTTGTAATAAACCGTGTTGAAACTTGAGATAAATATTAAAAAGACATAGAGCGATAAAATAAAAGGCAAACTCAATCCCGGGAGATTGAATACATTAGCCATTAAATGCTCCAGCGCTGCCGAGATAAAAAACGTTAGCAGTATGAATACAATTATTATCCCAAAAAGAAATGGTGTTAGTTCAAAAAAGAAACCTATTGCAGCAGCAATAAGTATTGGATTAAACCCATAAAACCCTTTCTGTATTTTATCCTTATCAAAGTTAAGATAGATCGCTAAACCATTCGCAATTACTACACCCATCAATCCGAGCAAACCAACTTGCGGATCTATCATCGTTATCAATAATGCTGCAATTCCAAACCATCTTCTGTTTGAAAAGAATATCTGAGCATAACTATAAAAAATTGAATCCAAGTAAAATGACATTTTTCAATCCAAATTATTTCAGTGAGAATGAATTTAGTTTTTCCGGTATCTTTTCAGCAGAAGTGATATTCTCTAATTTCTCACTTTCGCGGATAACTTCGACACTGCCGTCTTCCATTATCATTACAACATTCGGTCGCAAGGTTATAAACTGCATCCACTGTGTAACGCTATAAGCTCCAACATAAAGTATTACAACTTGATCTCCCTTTCTCAATGTCGGCAATACAATATCCTCTCTCAATACATCTATGTTCATGCAAAGCGGACCATAAACTGCAGAATTTTCCGTAAAACTTCCGCCATGCTGAGCCGGTGCAATTTTATGATTAAACCAATGACTAGTAAATAAATAGTTAACACCAGCATCAATAATTATCGTTCTTTTTCCGTTCGATAATCTCTTGTTCCCTATTACCGTACTTAACAAGTAACCGGCATCATCAATCAGAGCACGTCCGCTTTCCAATATCAATGTTGGAAGTTCATCCGGTTTTAAGTTTAGATCAAACAACGGGGCTGTAATTGCATCAGCATACTGTTCATAAGTAGGGAGTATTTGTTCGGCATCCAGATACTGCCCTTTCAATGTGTTGTTCGATGGAAGTCCACCGCCTACATCAATATAGTCAAGTGATATATCATACTGTTTGCGTAGCATATTTGCTAACTCAACCAGAACAATAACTGCTTGTCGATATGGCTCTGCACTCATTATATATGTACCAATGTGAGTATGCAAACCGATTAAATTCAAATTGTCATTCATTGCAATTCTTTTTAGTGCTTGTGCTGCTTCGCCGTTTTCATAATTGAATCCAAACCGATCCCATTTCGGATAAATGCCAGTATCCATATTAACTCTAATAGCAACATCAGCTTTTTGGTTTAACCTTTCGGTTATCTCCATCAATGAATAAAGCTCATCGAAATGATCAATGTGTATTTTAGCATTATCTTTAACAGCTTTTTCTAATGCTTCTTCCGTTTTGTCCGGTCCATTAAAGATAATATGTTTACCATCAACGCCCAAACCTTTGGCTTTGTCATATTCAAATTCCGATACTACTTCTGCCCATGAACCTTCTTGATGAAAGACAGAACAGATAGCACCGAGATAATTTGTCTTATAAGACCAAGCAAATTGAACTTTCGGATATCGTGTTTTAAAAATCCTTAACATTTTTCTTTGGTTATCGCGTATCTTTTTCTCGGAGAAAGTAAATAATGGTGAACCATATTTTTCTGTCAGTTCTTTTACCGGAATTCCTTCAATTTCTGTAATCGGAGGAAGTGACGGTGAAGAACCGAATTTATTCATCATTCCCGAATGCTGTTTAATTATAACTGGTCTTTCATAATATTTCTTATCCATTGTTCAATACTCCTTTAACTGTAATCTCTTCAAATTTTTTAATGTCGGTAATCAAATCCCACGAATATCTAATAAATATCTTACCTATCTCATAACTCTCGAATGGTTCAACTTCCTTGCCTTGCGCAAGTTCAACAGCGGCATGCGGCAAATTCTGACCAGCTGCTACTGCCAAATATACCCATGCAGGAAAACGAGGATTTATCTCTAACAAATAATTTTTATTTGTCATTTCATCTCTCATAAATTCAAATTCTGCGCCGCCTATCCAATTTAATTCCTTTATTATCTTCTTTGATATTTCGACGATTTCATTGTCTTCAATTGAAACTCCAGCCCAGCCTTTACCTTTATCAGTAATAAAAAGTTTCTTCATCGCAACTGCGCCAACTGTATCTCCCTCTCCATTACCAAGAGCGCAAACGTTGTACTCGTTTCCTTTAATGTATTCTTGAACAATAATTGGGTATCCCCATTTTGAACTTATTTTATTGAAATAATTTTCAGCATCATCAAAATTATTAGCAACATATGCATCATAGAATATCCCTTTAATTACAACAGGATATTTGAGTTCAGAGGGGAGTTTGTACAAGTCTTGCACAGAAGAAGCTAAATAGTTTTTCGGTGCAGAAATATTATGCTTCTCGCAAAAATTGAAAAGTTTGTCTTTCCCTCTTATTGTTAACTGATCCACAGTTGGTACAAGAGTTTTTATTCCAATTGATTCTAGTTTCGGTTTGAGTTTTGCAAACGCAAACATTTCAGCATCTAATGTTGGAATTATTACATCAATTTTTTCAATCTCATTTATTTGAGCTAACCTTTCAAAGTATATATCCAATCCACCGGATGGATAAGGTATTAGATAATTTTTACTCGCTACCTCATTCATATAAGCGCCCGGTTCCAAAGCATCGTAGATCAATCCGATTATCTCACCGTCGAAACCTTCTGCCTCTCTAATGCCCCTTATTACCGGAACACCAGGTCCCGGATTATCTACATTATTCAAACCTGTTACTGCAATTTTCATATCGAATCTACTATTCTAAAATTTTTAAGTTGGTTAATAAAATCACTAAAATCTCTTTCTGCTACTGTTTTATCCACATCATATTCATCAGCAATTCTTTTAATTATTTCGTCACTTGTAATTCCCTCTTTTAAATATTCCAAAATTGTTCTACCAATTTCATTTAGTGTAAATGACTCGCCAGTGCTAGGCAAAAACAAAAACCCGTTTTCACTCACAGCTACATTATTTTGCATTTTATAATTTTCCATTCTTAATCCACTTAATTATTAAAAAGTTTTTTTACATTTATTTTTGCTTAGTGAAATGATCACTTAAGCAGCAACATTTTTTTTGTTGTTTTATTCCCATCTTGTGTTATCTGATAAAAGTACGTGCCGGAAGCTACTTTATTCCCTACTTTACTATTACCACTCCAGACCTCTTTATATGTCCCGGTTTCTCTATATCCGGAATAAACATTATCAATAAGTTCTCCTTTAATATTATATATATCTATTGAAACAAATCCCGGTTTGTTCAATGTATATTCAATAGTTGTACTAGGATTAAAAGGGTTAGGGTAATTCTGTTTTAATTCAAAATTCAAACTGACTGGTAAATTACCTTCTGTACTAGCTGCAACTCCGGTACTGTAAACTTCATACACATAATTATTAAAATTTGGATAATCATATGTTGCAAAAGTACATTCCAAAATTCCATCATTATCAACATCCCAAATTACCGGATAAGTATAGAAATATCCTGTATTATTTCTTTCGAAAAGTATATTACCATTCGTGATATCAATTATTTTAAACGACTGTCTATACTGGTCAGCAGTTCCTTCTGTAATCAAGATATAAAACTCAACATAATTATCACCCGTTAAATCATAGCCCAAAGAATAAATCAAATTACCCGAAGCGACCTCTTCAGAAGTAAAAGTATAAGTAAACTGAGGTGTTTCTGAATATTCACTCGTCATTACCGAAAATTTGGATGCGTCCACAATGTAGAATCGTTCGCCCCCTTTGTCGAGATTTGTTTCGAATTTCAACCAACCAGACGCATTAATCGAGGAAATATTTGAGGTCTTCCACTCTGAATTCCATTGCGCAAAGTTGATATTTGTTAAAATAATCAATATTTGTATTGTAAAAAGTAGTTTCTTCATTTTTCAACTCCCCTAAGTTTTTATCATGTATTACGCAACTAATATGCCAATAGCAAAAATTGTATAAATAGATAAAGACAAACGATTGTCAATTTTCTTATGCAATTGTTGAAATAAATAATTAGCTTAGATTGTCCAACACAAAAATTTTATTTTTTAGCTATCCAGTTATTATGAATAGAAATAATTATACATCTTATTTCCTACAGAACAAACAAATTTTTAACCAACAACAAAATTTATTGGAGGCATAGTGAAAATCAATTTGCTCAATCTATTAAGTTTATTTATCCTCTTATTTTTCCTCATATTCACAGTTAATGCAAAACAGAATGAACCTCAAAAGAAAAAATCTGTATTGTTGGTTTACGGAGGTTATGAGGGACACAAACCTGAAGAGTTCAAGGATCTCTTTTTGCCTTGGTTACAAGAACAAGGCTTTGATGTTGTTGTATCTAACTCACTTGAAATTTATGCAGATAAAGAAAGAATGAAAAAGTTCGACCTAATTGTTCAATCGTACACAATGGGAGAACTAACGAAAGAAGAAAGTGACGGTCTTATGTCGGCTGTTATGAATGGAACCGGAATAGCCGGTTGCCATGGCGGACTTGGAGATTCTTTTAGAGGAAATACAAATTATCTTTTTATGGTCGGAGGTCAGTTTGTCGCCCACCCTGGCGGAAAGATCGAATATGAAGTTAACATTGTCAATCATGATGATCCCATTACCAAAGGTCTGTCAGATTTCAAAATTACAACTGAACAATATTATATGCTCGTTGATCCGGGTGTTGAGGTTCTGGCGACCACAACTTTTTCTGGCGAACATGCACCATGGGTAAAAGGCGTTGTTATGCCCGTAGTCTGGAAAAAGATGTACGGAAAAGGAAAAGTCTTCTACAACTCAATTGGTCACTCGGTTGATAATTTTAATATAAAACAAGTTATGGAAATTACAAAGCGCGGCATCCTTTGGGCAATGAGAGATTAACAATAAATATTTAATAATTGGAGTTACAAATAAATGAAATCAAAAAAACAAAATCGTAGAGAATTTATTAAGAGAAGCGCCGGAGCAATTGCCGGATTAACCGCTTTTCCTTATATCGTTCCTTCAACAGTATTTGGGAGGAACAAATTCGTTGCTCCTAGTGATAAAATAAGGCTTGGCTGCATCGGACTCGGATGGCAAGGTCCTTGGAATATGGATGCATTTCTCAGAGAGAAAGATGCACTTGTTGTTGCCGTTTGTGATATTGATAAAAATCATTTGCGGGAAGCTAAAAACACCGTCGATACTTTTTATGGAAACAAAGCTTGCGATACATATCACGACTATAAAGAACTGCTTGAAAGAGATGATATAGATGCAGTATCAATTGCGGTACCCGATCACTGGCATGCGATAATTGCCGTAGCTGCTGCAAGAGCCGGGAAAGATATTTTTGGTGAAAAACCATTATCGCACAACCTAATGGAAGGTAGAGCCATGTGTGATGCAGTTGAAAAATATGGCAGAATTTGGCAAACGGGAAGTTGGCAGCGTTCTCAAAGCAATTTTAGATTTGCAGCCGAGTTAGTACGGAACGGAAGAATAGGAAAAATTCATACTGTTGAAGTCGGATTGCCGTCAGGACATTCTGATTTTGGCGGAACTGATGTTATCACTAATCCTCCTCCGGAATTGGATTACGAAACATGGCTCGGACCAGCTCCGTATGCGCCATACGCTTCCGCCAGAGTTCACAAAAGTTGGAGATGGCATCTCGATTACGGTGGCGGACAACTGATGGACTGGATTGGTCATCATAACGATATTGCACATTGGGGATTGGGATTCGATAGAACCGGACCGATTGAGGTATCTGGCACAGGAGAATACCCTAAAACAGGGTTATGGAATAGTCCGACAAAATATTGGGTTGAGAGCAAATATAAAAACGGAGTGAAGATAATTCTCGCAGGCGGTCATCCAGAAGTATGTAACGGTACAACCGGAACAAAATGGATTGGTGATGAAGGTTGGGTTTGGGTTAACCGTGGTGGTGCTATCGATTCAAGTAACAAACTTCTGCTAAAGGATAAAATAAAGCCAAATGAAATTCATTTGTTCAAATCACCAGGACACCACAGAAATTTCCTTGACTGTATCAGAAGTAGAAAAGAAACAATAACTCCATGCGAAACAGCTCATCGCTCCGCTTCTCCAGGACACTTGGGACAAATAGCAATGCTCCTGAATAGAACAATAAAGTTCAATCCTGATACTGAGGAAATAATCGGCGATCCGGTTGCATCAAGATTGCTTGGCAGACCAATGAGAAGTCCGTACCATATATAGAATAATTTAATTTGAAAACTCTTAAAGGTTTTAGAAAATGATTATAAAAGAAAATATAAAAAGATTAACAAGAACATTAAGCATCTTAATTGCATTGTTTCTTTTACTCCAATTTACAGCTTGTTCAAACATTGGAGAAAGAGCCGACCAACTGTTATCGCAAATAACTGACTACGAGTTTGGTCAGAACAGAACAAAGCTAATGGAATTTTCCGATCTTGTAACCGAAGCGGCTAAATCGCAAAGTGAAAGTGAAGCAGTTGAAGAAAGCATACTAAAGGTCCTCCAGAAAGATGCTACATTTGCTAGCAAGCAATTTATGTGCAGACAGTTAAGAATCATCGGCTCGGAGAAATCCGTACCGGTATTATCTAAAATGTTAATGGATGAAAAAACCACTAACATTGCACGCTATGCTCTGGAAGATATTCCAGGGGAAAAAGTTGACGATGCGTTACTACAAGCTCTCGATAAAGGAACGGAAAAAGTCAAATTAGGAGTCATTACAACACTTTCAGTACGAAAATGTAAAAAAGCTGTCGAACCAATTGGTAAACTACTTAAAAGCGATGACGAAGATATAGCGTTAACAGCCGCAACTGCGTTAGGAAATATCAAAGGTACTGAGAGTATCAAGTACTTAGCAGAAGAACTCAATACACCAAATAAGAAGTTACAGAAAGCGGTTGCAGATTCTTACTTGAGATGCGCTGACGATCTAGCAGAAAAAAATCCGACCGAAGCAAACAAGATGTATAGCAAACTCTATAAAAAAGATATGCCAACTGCTGTAAAACAAGGCGCTTTTATTGGAATTATAAACACATCGGAAAACAAGGACAAATTGCTCTACGATGCTATACTTAACGGGGAAGGTATTATAAGATATATCGCAATTTCAAAACTGCGTGACCTTCCTTCTGATTACGAGCTAACAAAGTTCTCGAAACTTTTACCTAAACTTTCACATGAAAATCAAATTCAACTTTTGGGTGTAATCGAAAACCGTGCAGATAAGGACTCTCATAAGTATGTTTTGCAAACTCTTAAATCGAAAGAACCTTTGGTAAGAATAGCCTCATTAAATGCATTGGCAAAAATTGGTAATTCGAATGATGTTATCACGATTGCAAGGATCGCTGCCAATAAAAGCGGTGATGAAAGACGTGCTGCCAGATCTTGTCTCGATTTACTTAACAACAAAAATATTGACGAAACAATTGTTGAAAGTATCAGTAAAGTGGATGATCCGATAAAGATCGAACTTATAAGAGCCATTGGGACAAGAGGTATAACCTCAGCCTTTGATATTTTGATCAAAAATATTGATTCTAAAAACAGACAAGTGCGTACTGCTGTATATTCCGCTGTTGCAGAAGTAGCAACAAATAAGGAATTAGAACTCTTAACGGAAAAATTGTTCTCTCTTCCATATAAGAATGATACGAAAAGATTGGAAAGAACAATTGCTAAAGTTATTGAAAGGTCACCAGATGAAAATTATGCGAACTATTTGCTCAAAAAATTTGAGTCGGTCAATTCAGTTGATAGTAAATCCTCAATTCTCAGATTACTTGGTTATACAAACAACGCTTCTGCTTTAGAGTTGTTAAGGAAAAAAATCAAAAGTGATGATGAGAAAATAAAACTCGCTGCAATTGAAGGTCTTTCAAGTTGGGTTACTCCAGTGCCACTGTACGATCTATTAGAGGCAACTGAAAAAGCGGAGAGCGAAAAAGTCAAGAGAGCTGCACTCAAAGGATTTACAAACTTTGTTCCGCAAGACAAGGACTTGAGTGATTCGTTGAAGATCGAACTTTTTAAAAAATCTTTGAAGTTTTCCAAAACAAGTAACGAAAAAAATATTGCTCTTGACGGAATCGGTCATATTGATAATTTTGCTTCGCTTGCAGTTTTGAAGCAATACTATAATGATCCTTCAGTCAAGGAAACCGTTGAAGACGGTATTAACCGTGTTGGTTGGCATGTGCGTGAAGAACATCCGGAAGAGGTAAAAGCTTTTATCTTGGACCTAATGAAAATAACAACCGACGAACGTTACAAAGAGAAGTCACAACAATTGATCAATAATATTGATAAGATCTTGAAAAAGAAGAAGTAATTAAAAAGTTAGAAGAGAAGAACATTATTATTGCAGGGACAAGGTATTACTTGTCCCTACATATTAAAACAATCTAAGATTCCGTAACAGAAACTTTCTTTAATGGCATTCCACATTTTGAACACTCACCAGCTTTATCACTAGCTTCACATTTCATTTCACATTCGTAAATGTAACCATCATGGTTTTTATCTAAAGCCGCTCTTGCTTCTTTAGCTTTCACATAATCGCAACCTTTAGTTTTACACTCTTCGGTACAAACGTGTTTGACAGCTGAGGTTCCAGCTTCCATTTTAGTTGTAGCTTCTTCACCTTTAACACCACAACTTTTATCCATACATCCTTCACTACACTCATGATTTTCTGCCATTGCTTTATCATGTTTGTGAGCTGGTTTTCCCTGTGCAAAAACTGTAGTTGAAAGCACTACTATAAATGCAACTGCAAATAATGAATTTATTAACTTCTTCATGGTAACTCCTTTTTATATTGTTTTATAAATGACAATTAAATAAAAAATCTAATAACAATATACAATTATAAATAATACCAATTGTCGTTTATGTGACATTTCTGTGAATTTTCGTTTTAGGGTATAATAAAATCCCGATGGGATTTTTTATCCCTTTTTGATTTTCCTTTCTATAATAATGCAATCCTTACGGGATTGTGTGTAGGGAACGAAAATATTCGTTCCCTACTCATAATTCTTTCTGTATCATTGTGTTTCGGTGGTGAAAATTAATAACCATAAAATTAAATTATACTATCAATAATCTTTTGAATATCTCCAGCAGTGGGTAAGCCATTTGGATAATATCTGCATGATAAAGATGGTGTTTGATTCTCCTCTAATCCTTCAGCATCTTTACCATTTATTAAAATTGTTGGAGATCCTTTGAATCTATACTTTTCTGCAGCTTCTTGAGTTTCTACTAATATTTCTTCGAATTCAATTTCTTGTTCCGATTTAGCTACAAACTTTCTTATCATGTCTAAAACTGCCTCAGAGTTCGGACAACCAGTAAAATATTGTATTTCCATTTTTATCATTTTATTGTTTCCATATTTCTTAAATTATTTTGCAATTCTCTCTTCTTGATGATGTAAAATATTGCAGGGAATAACGTCAGCTCCATTATCAAGCTTGTTATTATTCCCCCAACCATTGGAGCTGCGATTCTCTTCATTACATCCGAGCCAATACCGGTTCCTATGATAATTGGGAATAAACCGATCATCGTGGTCATCACTGTCATCATCTTAGGTCTGATCCTTTTTACCGCTCCTTCAAAAATCGCCTCACGCAGATCAGTAAGTGAATTAAGCAAGCCGTTCTTTTTGAATCTATCATAAGCTATGTCAAGATAAAGAAGCATTACAACGCCGGTCTCAGCACTAACGCCAAGCAATGCAATTATTCCAACCCAAACCGCCACACTTATGTTAAAGTCAGCTATATATAGATACCATATTGCTCCAACCATCGAGAAAGGAAGTGCAAGCAGAATGATACCGGTTTTTATCCATGACTTCGTGTTGATATAGAGCAGCAGTATAACTAACAACAGAGTAATTGGGATCACCATGGCTAACCGTTTGCTCGAGCGCTCCATATACTCGTACTGCCCACTCCATATCAACGAATATCCTGCTGGTATTTTAATTTTTTCAGCAATTATTTCCTTTGCATTTTCTACGTATGTACCAACATCAATATCTTTCAAATCAATATAAACCCATGCATTCGGTCTTGCATTTTCAGATTTAATTGCCGGTGGACCTTTCTTAATTTGAAGTTCTGCAAGTTCCGAAAGCAGCACATAACCTCCTCTGCGGATTGGTACTCGTACACGTCTCAACTCTTCAATGTTCTCACGGTAATCTCTCTGATAACGTAAGTTAACCGGATATCTCTCGAGACCCTCAACGGTTTTGGTAACATTCATACCGCCGATCGCCGACATGATCACATCTTGTACATCATCTATTGTTAAACCATATCTTGCAATTGCTTCGCGGTTGATTTCAAAATCAACATAGTTACCACCGGCTGATCTTTCAGCGTAAACCGAACGTGTTCCTTTTATATCTTTTGCTACTTGCTCAATCTCTTTACCAATTTTCTGCAGTACATTAAGGTCTGGTCCGGCTATCTTTATTCCTACCGGAGTTTTGATTCCGGTTGCAAGCATATCAATTCTAGTCTTGATTGGCATCGTCCAAGCATTTGTTAGTCCTGGAAATTGTATTGCGGAATTCATTTCTTCCACAAGACTTTCCGGAGTAACGCCTGGCCGCCATTGATCACGAGGTTTCAATTGTATTGTTGTTTCAATCATCGATAGTGGTGCCGGATCAGTTGCTGTTTCCGCACGTCCTATCTTTCCGAATACAGTTTTAACTTCAGGAAATGTTTTGATAATCCTATCAGTCTGTTGTAGTATTTCCTTTGCCTTTGTTACCGAAACTCCGGGCAATGTTGTCGGCATGTATAACAAATCACCTTCGTACAACGGAGGCATAAACTCAGATCCAAGTTTTGAATATGGGAAATAAGTTATAACCATTACTATTAAAGCAATACCTAATACCAACCACCTTTGCTTCATTACAAAGTCAACTATCGGATGATAAAGCTTCGTCAAATACTTTGTTATTGGATTTTGCTCTTCGGAGCGCATTTTACCTCGAACAAAGAAGCCAAGCAGAACAGGAACAATAGTTACAGCCAGAATTGCCGCTGCAGCCATTGAATATGTTTTTGTATATGCTAACGGTTTGAACAATCTACCTTCTTGCTGTTCAAGAGTAAATACAGGTAAAAATGAGACCGTAATTACCAGCAACGAATAAAATATTGATGGTCCAACCTCTTTTGCCGAAGCAAGTATTGTTGCCCAATGTGGTCGCCGTTTTTCTGCTGGCAGTTCATTCTCTCGGGCAATATGAGTATGTGCGTTCTCCACCATCACAATGGCCGCATCTACCATCGCTCCTATTGCAATTGCAATTCCTCCTAACGACATGATGTTAGCATTGATACCCTGGTACTCCATTACTATATAGGAAGCTAATACAGCTGTGGGAATAGTAAATATTGCAACCAACGAACTCCTAACATGTAAAAGGAAGATTATTATGATAATTGAAACTATAATACTTTCCTCAATCAGTGTCCACTTCAAGTTGTCAATTGCCGCATTTATCAATTCCGATCGATCATACGAAGTAATTATTTGGACATCATCAGGAAGCGAAGATTTTAATTCTTCGATTCTTTCTTTCACTCTGTTTATAACCTCAAGCGCATTTTCACCATAACGCATTATGATTATTCCGCCAACTGTTTCACCTTCACCATTCCACTCGGCAACCCCACGTCTCAGTTCAGGACCAATATCAATCGTTGCTACATTTTCCAAATATATTGGTGTACCGGTTTGTGGTGAATAACCAATAGCAATCTTCTTCAGATCTTCTTTGCTCTTGATATAACCCAACCCTCTGACCATGAATTCCATTTCACTTATTTCAAGCAGCCTACCGCCTACATCATTGTTACTTCCCTTTATTGCCATCTTTACCTTACTTAATGGAATACCAAATGAGGCAAGTTTGTTTGGATCTATATTGACTTGATACTGCTTAACAAAACCACCAATACTGGCAACTTCCGAAACACCGGGCAAAGCAGAAAGTTCATATCTAAGGAACCAATCTTGTATTGAACGAAGTTCTTGCAGATCACGTTTATCTGACTGAAGTACATACTGATACACCCATCCCAAGCCAGTTGCATCTGGACCTAAAGTTGGAGCTACACCGTTTGGCAGATCTTTTTGTAGTGAACTAAGATACTCGAGCACTCTACTTCTCGCCCAGTATATATCAGTTCCGTCATCAAAGATTATATATACCATTGAAAAACCAAAGAACGAGTATCCGCGAACAACCTTTGCAAACGGTACCGAAAGCATCTTTGTTGTCATTGGATACGTAACTTGATCCTCAACAATCTGAGGTCCTTGACCAGGATATTCCGTAAAAATAATTACTTGTACATCACTTAAATCGGGTTGAGCATCAACTGGAATATTCTTTAATGCCCATATTCCACCTCCGATTAAAGCAAGCGTTAAGATGATCACCATAAATTTATTGTTGATCGACCATTCGATTAACTTTGCTATGAATCCATCTTTTGGGTTGTCTGTTGCTACCATTTTTATTCTCCTAAGAATGGAACGCAGATTATTATGATCTTTATGATTGTCACAGATTCTTTAATCATAAAACATCATAGTAATCATAAAAATCCGTGTTCCTATTTATATTCAAATCCATTTTCTTTTAAATTCTTTTTAGCTTCATCAATTGTAACTTCTTTCAGATACATTCCGCACAATGGGCATCTACCTGCTTCATCAGAAATAACATTCCAGTCCATCATATCTTGGAATACTTTTCCATCACCGTTTTTATCAATTGCACTAAGATTTATCACGCCTTCATGCACTATCGAAGTTGCATGAGCATGTTCTTCAGTTTTTTCCGAGGAAGACTTCATTTCATCGTTACTATCGCTCTTATTCATGTTTTTCATTTCTTCTTCAGTCATTTCACTCTTTTCACTGTCTGGTTTAGTTTTAGCTGAACTGAAAAGATTAACTGCAGAACGCAAGCTACTTTCAGAATCTATCATGAATTGACCCGATGTTACAATCACGTCATTAACGTTAAGACCACTCAACACTTGGTAATAACCATCAGAGTATTGCCCGAGCTTCACATCAATCGGTTTGAATTTACCATCGCCAAGTGAAAGAATAACGATACTCTCTTTACCGCTTCTTATAACTGCAGTTTCTGGTATTGTTGGAAGTTCAGGTAAGTCATTACCTCTTATTTCAACATTCCCGAACATGAAAGGTTTTAACTCATCGTTAGCATTTTTTATATCAATTCTTACTTCAATTGTTCTGGTAACCGGATTAACAGTAGGATAAATGAACGATACTTTACCTTCATATTCCTTTTCCGGCTTGTAGCTAAATTGAATTTTTGCTTTAGCACCAAGCTGCACTTTATTCAAATCACTTTCGTAAACATCAGCTTTCAACCAAAGATTCGACAGATCAGATATCGTCATAATTTCCTTACCGGCACTGATCTTATCGCCTTCAACTATGTTCTTTGTAATTACCGTTCCGTTAAATGGAGCATATAAAGTCATATACTTATTGACCTTTTTAGTCTCAATGATTTTGTTGATGTCATTTTTACTTACATCATAAAGCTCCAACTTTGATATTGCATTATTCAACATCTGATTCTTCGTTGAAGAACTAACAGATCCGTCATAGCTCAATGCGGTTATTAGTTCCTGTTGTGCCGCAAAAAATTCCGGTGAGTATATATCTGCGAGTTTTTGTCCTTTACGTACTTTTTGACCAGTGTAATTGACATATAGTTTTTCAACCCAACCGCCTATTTTAGTAGTTACGTTGAACTCACGTGTTTCGTCGGTTTTCAGAGTTCCGTTGGTGTATATTGTCGGTGTTAACTTTCTGGCTTTGACAAAATCCATTTTCACATTCATACTTTGAAGAACAGAACCGTCAACTGTTACTACTCCCGAAGCTCCACCTTCATCTTCGTAAACAGGAACCAAGTCCATTCCCATCTGAGATTTACCCGGAGCGTCATACACTTCATTCGGATTCATCGGAGCACGCCAGTAAAGTATTTTTCTTTCGCTCGATTCTTTTTTACTACTGGTACTTTTTGTGCTTCTGATCGGAGTAAGATTCATTCCACAGATAGGGCATGTACCTGGTTCTTCTTCAATAATATTAGGATGCATACCACATGAGTATAATGTCTTTTCTTCATCTTGTGATTCTGCTGTTGATGAGCCGCCATTCCATAAAATGGAATAACCACCTGCTCCAATTACTACGCCGATTATTAGTAGAATTACATAAATTATTGTTTTGTACTTCATTACATTTCTCCATTATCTTTTTCATTACTATCGTTAATTTCCGTTCCTATCAAGAATTCGAGTTGAGCAACATTTTTCGAATACTCGGTTCTAATCTTTATTAGGTCAGTTTTGATCTTTAGAATATCACTCTCAGCATTTATCACATTTACAAAGTCAACTTTACCAACTTGATAATCAGCTAATGACGCTTGAAGCAATTGCTGTGCTTGAGGAAGCAGAGTTTTTGAGATCAGTTTCTCGCGGATCTGTAGCTCATTTAACTTTGCAACAATTTTAGCAAATGATTGATTCAACGATTGAATCGATGAACTATACTGTTCTCTGTAAAATGATTGTAAAAATTGTGCTTCTTCAACTTTAGATGAATAATTTCCGCCATATCCAAGTGGAAGTGAAATGCCTACAACTACAGAAAAAAGATCGCTCCAGTTTTGTCCGGTTACAGAAGAATAATCTCTTTGAGTATATTGCACACCTATCTGAAAGTTTGGGTAATAAGAGTAATCTGCCGCATCTTCCATTAACTTTGATTTCTGCTCAGAGAGTTGAATTCCCTTTAGGAAAGGACGATATTCATTTGCCGTTTTTATTAAAGTAGTTGACGAGTATATGCTTTCTTTAACCAGTTGAATTTCTTCAGTTTTTATCGTTGAAGTTTCATCTCTCAACAAGAACGCATTTAATTCTGCTATTATTGCATTCTCTTTTCCAATCAGACCTTCAATTCTGTCTTGTACTCTTGTTATCTGTACTTCGACCTGAACCATGTTCTGCAGACTTGCTTCGGATACCTCATATTTACTTCGCACAACTTCGGAAATTTGCTCAAGCAGAGATTTACTTTCATTAGCAAGAATTTTCTCTTCTCGCACTAATTGAAGATCATAGTAAAGTTTAGTTATATCTTTTCTT